>Ga0210405_10000175_pt1 | contig 90795 bp, 66 predicted proteins | sample IncBWH11MmetaG_FD_155492 | JGI IMG/M metagenome (GOLD analysis project Ga0210405, IMG submission 155492) | Forest soil microbial communities from Barre Woods Harvard Forest LTER site, Petersham, Massachusetts, United States - Inc-BW-H-11-M | ecosystem: Environmental > Terrestrial > Soil >... | reverse complement strand
ACTCGCTGCGCGCATCTGCGAACTCGAATCCGGCAACCACACCATCCTCGCTCCCGGCGGCCAGGCGGCCATTTCGCTGATAAATTTAGCGCTGCTCCAGGCCGGCGACCACATCCTGGTCCCCACCAGCGTTTATTTCCCGAATCGCAAACTCACCACACACCTTCTCTCCCGCTTCGGCGTCACCGCCACGTTCTACGATCCGCTCATCGGCGCGGGCATTTCCTCGCTCATCCAGGAAAACACCCGCCTCATCTGGACCGAATCTCCCGGCTCCATCACGATGGAAGTCCAGGACATTCCCGCCATCGTCGCCGACGCTCACGCCCGCGACGTGAAAGTCGTCCTCGACAACACATGGTCCGCCGGCGTGCTCTTCGACGCCTTCGCCCACGGCGTCGACATCACCATGCAAGCCGTCACAAAATACATCGGCGGCCATAGCGACCTGCTGCTCGGCTCGGTCACCGTCCGCGACGACGCAATCTACCAACGCCTCGGCGTCACGCAACAGATGCTCGGCCTCGCGGTATCCCCCGACGATTGCAGCCTCGCCCTCCGCGGCCTGCAAACGCTGGCTGTGCGCCTCTCCGCAATCGAAAATTCCGCGCTGCAAATTGCCAAGTGGCTCGCCGAACGCCCCGAACTTGAACTCGTCCTTCATCCCGCGCTGCCCTCCTGCCCGGGCCACGAATTCTGGAAGCGCGATTTCCTCGGCTCTTCCGGCGTTTTTTCGCTGGTTCTCAAACCCGGCCCCACGCAGGAGCAGGTCTTCGCCTTCGTCGACGCCCTTAAACTATTCAAGGTGGGTTACAGCTGGGCAGGAGTGACAAGCCTCGCCGTCGCCTACAACATCGGCCGCATCCCCGGCCGGCCGCCCTATGATCACCGCATCGTCCGCCTAAACATCGGCCTCGAATCCACCACCGACCTGATCGCCGACCTCGACCAAGCCCTCCCAAAACTCCGCGCCTGACGCTCTTTGGAGTGCGGCAGCTCTGCTGCCGCTTTTGAGAAGTGATGAGTGGAAAATGGCTGCTTGAGGGTGAGTTCCCGCTTTTACGCAGTAATCACTATCTCTCACTCAATTTTCAAGCGAGCTTGTCATCCTGAGGGCATCCGACAAGGATGCCCGAAGGACCTCAACTTAAAGTTTTTCAAGGTACGTAAATTTCGAGGATAATCCCGGCTTGTAGTCGCAATCCCCCGCTTCTTCGGGCCACGAAATACGAATCACGCTGCCCTACTCTTCCCGCGCCACCGCGTCATACACAAACCGGAACCTCGACGGATTCTTGTCCTTCCCAATCACCATCTCCACCTCTTCATATAATTGCAGCCCGTCCTGCGAAACCTCATACGTCCGCATCAGCGAACCCTTCTTCGGCAGCGCCGAGGTGCTCACCAGCTTCTCCCCGTCCCACTTGGCTTCCACCACGTCCGTCCCCACTCCCGCCGGTGCGTCCGGCTTGTGCCCGTCGGTATAGAAGATTGTCTTGCGTCCCTGGTCGCCGAACATTTCCACGATCGGATCCTTCTCGGTCTTCCTCTGCAGCTTCAGCCGCACCGAAGGGTCAACCAATTCGCTGTACCGCTGCCGGTCTTCCGCCGTGTCTTTTTGCTGGCCGCCGTTGCCATGCTGTCCCCCGCCCATCCCCGGGCCGCCCATGCCTCCGCCCGGAAACCCGATGTGCGGACCGCCGTTTCCGCCCTGACCCTGCCCAGAGTTATTCACCTGCCGCTGGTTCGATCTGGCTTTGGGATCGTCGCTTTCGTCGCGATTCAGTTTCCACGCCCCCAAAATATTCGTACGCGGCACAATCTTCACCGGCGGCGGTGGAGGCGGCTCCGACGACGACCTTTGCGAAGGCACCGGCGCGATCGGCCCCGGCGGCGCCTGCGCAGCCACCGCTCCCGCCAACAGCAACCCGATTCCGCCGAAACTTAACAATTTGCCGATCTGCTTCATGGCCTTCTTTCCCGCGCGTCCCACGCGCCCGGAACCCCGTTGGATCTATTCCCTCAGACGCACACCAAAGTTCCCGGGTTGTGCACCGCTTCTTCCCGATTCGCTTCCAGCACCATCTTACTCCCCGCCGGTGTAGAATTCGCCTTTCCCGGTCGGAGGGAACATTGCTCCGTACCCTTCTCCCATTGTTCGCTTTCTTCGCGGCGCTCGTCGCTGCCCTCGCGCCCGTTGCCGCGAACCCTTCCGCCAATCTGAGCGGCGTAGTCTATTCCGAAGCCACCAATCAGCGTATCTCGCACGCTTCCGTCTGGCTCTGTGATGACGGCGGAAACCGCTTGACCGAATCCGTCACCACCACCAACGGCGAGTTCGCTTTTCCCGGCTTACACGCCGGCGCCTACATTCTGAAAATCACCGCGCCTGGTTTTGTTGCGCTTGAATTGAACGTGGACGTTAATTTCGCCACCGAACACGGCATCTCCGTATTCCTCAAGCCGGCTGAAAAATCTCCGAAAGAACAGCCGCCTGCGCCGTCAATTTCGGCTCACGAACTTTCCATGCCGGCCGCTGCAAGAAAGCTTATGGACTCCGGCAAGAAAAAACTTTACGCAGGCGCTAATGCCGAAAGCGCCCTGCATGATTTTCAAGGTGCTGTCGCAAAGGCCCCCGGCTACTACGAGGCCTACTATCAGATCGGAATGGCCTGCCTGTCGCTGCAAAAACCCACAGACGCCGAAAAAAACCTGCGCACGTCCGTCTCACTCAGCAATCAGACTTACCCGGACGCCGTTCTCGCGCTTGCCATCCTGCTTCTTGGCCGCCACGATTCCGCCGACGGTGAACCGCTCCTCCGCCGCGGTCTCGAACTGAATCCCAACTCCTGGCCCGGCTACTACGAACTGGGAAAGCTCGAACTCTATCGCATGCATCTCGAGCCCGCGCTGGACGCGGCTAAAACAGCGGAATCCCTCGACCCGCAACAACCCAAAGTCTACCGGCTGCTCTCCCTGATCCATCTCCGCCAGAAAAATTACCAAGCCGCCCTCGCCGATCTCGACGCCTACATCCGCCTCGATCCCGACAGCCCCGAAGGCCACACCGCAAAACAAATCCGCGCCGACACCCAGCGTCAGCTCGAATCTTCCCATCCCTAATTTGGATTTCTCACGGAATCGCGAATGATTTTGTAGCGGCCGCCTTCCGAGGCGGGCGCCTTTTGCCCGTCCCGGATGGTTCTGCGGGGCGGGCGCCTTGCTGCTGCGCCACTACAAACTTGTCATCCTGAGGGGCGCGCAGTTTGCGGCCTGAAGGACCTCAACTGATAGATCAGGCACAATCCAACAGTTGAGATCCTTCGCCTATCCTCGTCGGGTAGGCTCAGGACGACAATCGCTCGGTAGTTGCTACCCTCATCTTGTGAGTAGTGCCTGTTAATCAAGCCAGTGGTCGAGGTCCCGCGCCCGCCCCAGCAGCCTCAGCGCCCCCAATTCGCGAAACCTCTTTGCGCGTTCCCGATAGTCGGATGCTCCTTTCGGCAGAATCGCCATGAACGGCACACCCGCCGCTTGCGCCGACAAAGCATCGTCCACGTTGTCGCCCAGATACAAAGCCGCCTTCGGATCTCGCTTTCGCAAAATCGCCAGCAAGCCGTCCGGATATGGCTTTTTCCGCGCGTCGTCCATCGTCACCACTTTGCGGAAATGCTTCGCCGCCGGCCACCGCTCGAACGAATATTCAAATTCCGCCCGCGTTCTCCCCGTAAATAAATTCAACTCCCGCCCCCGCGCCCACTTTTCCACCAACTTCGGCGTCACCAGCCATTTTTCTTTCGCCACATTCCCCGGCTTTCCGTTGCTCCCCCAATAAAACGGCTGAAACGCCTCGCGCGCCTCCTCATACGTCGTTGGCACGCCTCTCGCCGTCGCCCACTGCGACACCATCATCCAGTCGTCGTTGTTCCCCGGCCGGCGTTTCCATTTGTGCAGCTCCGCCCAGGTCGCTTTCTTTCCCGTCAGCTTTTCCACCGTCTGCAGCGCCGACCGCCAGAACGTCTCCTTCACATCAATCAGCACGCCATCCACGTCAAAAATCAGAATCTCCGGATTCACTTTCCCCGCCGCCCGTTTCGCCACGCCACTCTTCCTTTCCAACTCCACACTAGTGTACCCGCTCCCCGCTATCCCCTCGTTTTCTTGCCGCTCCCTGAACCGCCTTGCTACACTTCCTGCGTCGCGCCTTTTGCCTGACGAAGGATTCTTCATGCCCTCTTTTCCCGGTGTCGATTTCATCGATTTTGATTCCCAGCTCAACGACGAAGAAAAACTTGTCCGCCAGACCGCCCGCCAGTTCGTCGACAACGAAATCATCCCCATCATCGAAAAGCACAGCCGCGAGGGCACTTTTCCAAAGCAGCTTATCCCGCAACTCGGCGAACTCGGCTTCTTCGGCGCCAATCTTCACGGCTACGGCTGCGCCGGAATGTCCAACGTCGCCTACGGCCTGATGACCCAGGAGCTCGAACGAGGCGATTCCGGCCTGCGCAGTTTCGTCTCCGTGCAGGGCGCGCTGGTGATGTATCCGATTTATTCTTTCGGCAGCGACGCGCAAAAAGACAAGTGGCTGCCGCGCCTGCAATCCGGCAAAGCCGTCGGCTGCTTCGGCCTCACCGAACCGCAATTCGGCTCGAATCCCGGCGGCATGCTCACGCGCGCCGTGAAAAAGGGCAATCAATACATCCTCAACGGCGAAAAAATGTGGATCACGAGCGGTTCGCTCGCCGATGTCGCCGTCGTCTGGGCCAAAACGGAAGACGATAAAATCCGCGGCTTCCTGGTGGAAAAAGGCGCGCCAGGCTTCAAAGCCTGGGACGTCCACGGTAAATGGTCCCTGCGCGCTTCCGTCACTTCCGGCCTCTCCTTCAGCGATTGCGCCATCCCCGAGGAAAATCTCCTTCCCGGCGTCACCGGCCTTCGCGGCCCGCTCAGTTGCCTCAACCAGGCGCGCTACGGTATTGGCTGGGGAGCCCTTGGCGCGGCCATGGGCTGCTACGACACCGCTTTGCAATACGCCAAGACGCGCAAGCAGTTCGCCAACAAGCCCATCGCCTCGCACCAGCTCGTTCAGGAAAAGCTCGCCTGGATGATCACCGAAATCGTCAAAGGCCAGTTGCTCGCGCTCCACGTCGGCCGCCTGAAAGACAAAGGCAAGGCCGACGCCTCGCACATCTCCATGCTGAAAATGAACAACGTCGCCATCGCGCTCGAAACCGCGCGCAAATCACGCGACATCCTCGGCGCCAATGGCATCGTCGATGATTACTGCATCATGCGCCACATGAACAACCTCGAAAGCGTCTACACCTACGAAGGCACCAACGACATTCACAAACTCATCATCGGAGAAAAAATCACGGGCATCTCTGCCTTTGTCTGATCCTATGAAAAACTACCCCAAATTTTGCTTTCCGTTCTTGCTCGCTCTTTTCGTATTCACAACGGCCGCTTCCTCTCAGACGCAGGCGCCGCCGAAAGCTCCCGCAAACGCAAAGCCTCACGTCCGTACCATCACCGCTTTCGTCACTCTCGATCGCTCGCAATACCAGCTCCAGTTCGCCGAAACGGCCAAGTTCCTCGGCTACGCGAAAACCGTCTTCGAATCCCGCGGCTACACGGTCGAAACCCTTCGCATCGTCACGCAGCCCTTCCCCGAGTACACCAAGGGCCTCTCGACGGACGACGCGGTCCGCTTCTTCAAGAATCTCGACGGCCTCGCCGACCAGCACCACGTCCGCCTCTCCATCGGCTCCGCCTACCTCTCCGGCAACGACGGCGACGCCCAGGCCGATCTCCTCGCCGCCGTCCTGCAAAACACAAAAAACATTTTCGGCAATCTCACCATCACCAACGATTCCGGCATCAACTGGCCCGCTGTCAACGCCGCCGCACGCCTGATCAAGAAACTTTCCGAAACCACCGAGCACAGCGAAGGCAATTTCCACTTCGCCGCCAATGCCAGCGTCCCGCCTTACTCTCCTTTTTTCCCCGGCGCGTATCACACCGGCAGCGGCCACCAGTTCGCCATCGGCCTCGCCTCCGCCGGCCTTCTCACCAGCGCCGCGCAAAACGCCCCCGATCTCCCCACCGCGCGCCGTCAGATTATTGACGCCTTCTTCAACGCCGCCTTCGACGTAGAAGACACCGCGCAGCGCATCGACCGTGAACAGGGTTGGATCTACCTGGGGATCGATCTCTCTCCCGCTTCCTCTCAAGGCGCCTCCATCGGCGCCGCCATCGAAGCCATTTCGAAGCAGCCGCTCGGCTCCAGCGGCACCATGACCGCCGTCGGCGTCATCACTTCCGCGCTAAAAGAAATCGGCGCCCGCCGCACCGGCTATTCCGGCGTAATGCTTCCGGTCCTCGAAGACCCGACCCTCGCCGAGCGCTGGAATCAGGGCCGCTTGTCCCTCGACCAACTCCTCAGCTACTCCGCCGTTTGCGCCACCGGCCTCGACACCATTCCCCTCCCAGGCGACACCACTGTCGAAGAACTCTCCCGCATCATCGGCGACGTCGCCACCCTCTCCGTCAAATGGAATAAACCGCTCTCCGCCCGTCTGCTCCCAGTTAAGGAAAAACACGCCGGCGAAATGACCGAGTTTACCGACCCGTTCCTCATCAACGGTCTTATTCGTCCCGTTCCGGGTAAAGAACAAGTACAATGATTCCACTCTCGATGCGTGATTGCCCTGTGTGGATTTCGGACTCGCTCCATCGCTGCCAACGCTCCTATCGACCTTAAGCCGCACTTTGCCCTAAGATTGCGTCCGCGGAGGGCGCCAACATGGAAGAACAGCTCAGTCTTGAATTTCTGCGCGTAGTCGAAAATGCCGCCATCGCTGCGGCCCGCACCATGGGCTTCGGCGATCGCCACAAAGCCGACGAAGTCGCCGTCGAAGCCATGCGCAAAACCATGGATCAGCTCGAAATGGACGGCACCATCGTTATCGGCGAAGGCGAACGCGACGAAGCTCCCATGCTCTACATCGGCGAAAAAGTCGGCCTCGCCCAGCACGCGCCCAAGTCCCTTTTCCCTTCCGTGGACATTGCCGTTGACCCGCTCGAAGGCACCAACCTCTGCGCCACCGGCGCGCCCAATGCCATCGCCGTGCTCGCTGCCAGCGAAAAAGGCGGCCTGCTCCACGCTCCCGATCTGTACATGGAAAAAATGATCGTCGGCCCCTCCTGCAAGGGCGCCGTTGATCTCGACGCTCCGGTCGCCGACAACCTCAAATCCGTCGCTAAGCGCCTCGACCGCGACGTCGAAGATCTCGTCGTCATGGTTCTCGACCGCCCGCGCCACGAAAAAATGATCGAAGAGATTCGCAAGGTTGGCGCGCGCATCCGCCTCATCGGCGACGGCGATTTATCCGCCGGCATCTCCGCCGCTGTCATCGGCACGGGCGTTCACATGGTGATGGGCACCGGCGGCGCTCCCGAAGGCGTCCTCACCGCCGCGGCTCTGCGCTGCCTCAACGGCCAGATTCTCGCCCGCCTCGTCATCAGCAAACCGCTGGACGCGGAGCGCCTCGCAAAAATGGGCGTCACGGATACGAAACGTATCTACGACACTGAAGACCTCGCCCCTGGCAAAAAAATAATCTTCGCCTGTTGCGGCGTCACCGACGGCAACCTCCTCAAAGGCGTCCGCTTTTTCGGCGAAGGCATCCGCACCTCGTCCATGATCCTCACGCTCGATGAGCGCCAAGTCCGCTTCGTCGATTCCGTGCGCCTCGAAAAACGCCCAGACCTCAAGGTCCGCTTCAACTAGTTTTTTGGCTTCAGGAATATTCCCAGGCAGGATGCGACACTACTTTGTCGCCAACCAAAAAAACGCTGTCACCCTGAGGACATCCGACGAGGATGTCCGAAGGACCTCAACTTCAATCTCTTGCACAAATTTTCGTTTGAATCGTAGAGTTTGGATCGCAAAAGCGGCAGCTCTGCTGCCGCACTCAAGAGTAATGCCCGCCCCTACTGCTCCTTCGGCACCGCCACAACCACGTTTTCATCCACCGCGACCGTCGGCGTAAACACCGTCGCCGTCTTCCCGTCGGGCAGCGCGATCTGCTTGGCTAGTCCGCTGATCGCAGGCCCGGGAGGCTTGGTCCCATTTGCGGGCGCATCCCCCGGCACCATCGAAATACGCGTCGTGCTCGGCGTGCAATTCGTCGCGCCCTGGCACGTGTCGCGCACGAATACCTGCCGCAATCCGCTGTTCGGCGCAGCCTGCACGCTCGCCGCAGTTCCACCGGCAATCTTTGGCGTGGTGGCGCGAGTGACGGCAACGAACGCCACATATCTCCCCGTCGAACTGATCGAAGGCAGAATGCTTTCCGTCCCGCTCAACGCTCCCTGCGAATCCGTCGAAATCAATGTCGTGCTGGTCTTGCAGGAGTCATCCGCTCCGATGCAGGTATCGTGCACATAAACTTGCCGCCCCGCGGGCGCACCTTCCGCCAGGTTCGTCGCCGCCGAGCTGAACGCGACGTATCTCCCGTCCGAAGTCACCACCGCGTTGTGGCTGTCCGCATTCCCAGCCGTGCCGTCGGCCGCCACGGAAACCACGCGCGTGTTCACGCTGCATCCGTTCGTCACGCTAACGCAGGTATCCTTCAGCAGTATCTGGTTCACCTGGTTCTGCTGTGAGCTGTACACCACGTAACGCCCGTCCTGGCTGATCGCAGGCGTCTCTTCCGCAATCGCCGCCGTCGCCGGGGCCCCACCTCCGATAAGGAACGAAAACGGCGCGCTGTTCCCGCCTCCAACCAGCGGCAGGCAACTCGGTTGTGTGCAGAGTCCGTTTCCAGGGTTTGTCACCTGGATGGTCGCTGTGTCCGGATTCGCCAGAAACGTCCCTGGAATCACCGCCTGTATCTGTGTACTCGAAAGACTCGTAATCGTGAGCGCCGTCGGCTGCTGCATCGGTGTCAGCATGTCGGCAAACGTCACCAGCGAGCCTCCATTATTCGATGACGACAGAAAGTTGGTTCCCGTAACCGTAATGTTCACCGAAGCATTTGCGCAAGCCGTCCCGCACGCGGGCGCGGTTCCTGGCGTCACAGAAGTCAGCGTCGGCAGCGGGTTCGGCGTTCCGTAAATGGTGAACGCCATCGTGTTCGAAAGCCCGTTCTGTCCCGTTCCGGATTGTGCAGTCAGCGTATTCACCAACCCAGTTCCCGGTTTGGTCAGCAGGTTTGCGGGCACCGTCGCGGTCATCGTCGTAACGTCCACGAAGGTCTGGTTCGGCAGCTTCTGCCCGTTCCACTGAATCACGGTCGTAGTATTGAAGCCATTGGCCGCGCTCGCATTCACTGTCAGCAGAAAGGACGGGTTTCCCGCCGGCAGTCCGCTCGGCGCTATGTTCGTCACCGTTGCACCGGTGTTGTATTGGATCGAGTTGTTGTAATCATTGCATCCGGCCAACAAGCCGAACGCGAAACCTGCGACAGCCACAGCTGTCCAAAACCGCTTCATTGAAACTCCTTCGCGCGGAACCCACCTATTCGTCCGCTTCTCTTCCCTCGGGAGAGAAACCTTCTTCGCCTGTCTGTTTGGGTTGAGATGCGAAAAAGCGTGTCCGCGTTGACCGGCCGCCCCACAGGCCCCCGAGGACTCCAGTGCCTGACTCCTGCCCCACAAACCCAGGGCACTATTATGGCCCAGGCCGCCCCCTGCACAAAGCCCGGACTCGCACTTTCTACTGCCCCACGCCTTGCACCGCCAAGGACTCCTTCACCAACTGCGCGATTTTTTTCTGGCAGGCCGTATCGTTGATCTGTGCCGCTGCCGCCGCTCGATAATCTGCTATCGCCAGCTCTTTTCTTCCCAGCTTTCCATAGAGATCGCCGCGAACCAGCCGGAAAATCGGATTCTCGGGGTACTTTTCCACCAGCGGGGTCGCCACCTGCAACGCCTGCTCGTACTTCTGGTCGAAAAGGTGCAGGTTGATCGCCAGGTAGTAACGCGCCAGCTCCCGCGTCAATTGACCGTGATCGATGGCCAGTTGCAGTTGCCGGATGCCGTCCTCTTTCGACCCGCCCGGGATGCCCATGAAAAACCGCAACACCCGGGCAATCGTCGACAGCGTGTCCACGTAGTAGTTGTAAAGCCCCAGCCCCATGTCGGCGTCCGCCATCGTTGGGTCAAGCGCCAGCGCCCGCAAAAAATGTTCCCGCGCGCGTACCCCCGCCCGCGCCGCTGCCCGGTTTTCCGTGCGCAATCCGTACATCCGCGCCGCCAGCCCACCGGCCATTCCGGCGTAAAGGTGCATCTCTGCCGATTCGTGTTTCGCCAAAGCAGCCTCAGCCAGCCCTTCCGCCTTCGCCACCACGTCGAGATACGCTTGGTCCCCCGGCGCTTTTCCCCTGTGCCGCGGCAACGTCATCCCGTATTTGTATTCCCCCGATAGGCACCAGATCTGCCACCAGCGCGCTTCCGCTTCCAGCAAGTATCCAAGTGGATGCTCCGGTTGTGCGCGTTCCAGTGCCTGCGCCTCCGGAATCGCCAGATCCATTCGCCCCGAATAAATGTGTTCCAGAATCGCATCCGTGCCCGGCGGTAGCGAAAGATTTCCCGCAGCGGAGCACCCCGGCGCCAGCAGCAACGCGCACACGCCCAGCGCCAGAAAAATAGAGTTTCGTTTCATTCGTTGAACGGAGAGCCCCGGCGGGCCTGCGCTCTCCTCCTCACGAGTGTAAGCCGTCACCTCGAACCGCCGCAAAACAATTTGCCAAGCTCATCCCCATACCTGTGGCACAGGCACTCCTGCCTGTGCTCTTCTCCGCTCCTTTGTGACGGCCGGCGTCTGCGGCGGCCGTTTTCTCTTTTCCGTTTTCCAATTTCGATTTTCCACTACACCCGCGATAGGAGGATTCCCACTCATTTGTTATTCTCGCTGCGCATGTCCATTCCCCCGGCAACTCCCCAACTGGGCGCTTCGCAGCCGGCCCTCGAGCGCGGCCTCGGCCTCAAGGAAGCCGTCGCCCTCAACATGATTGAGATCGTCGGCATCGGCCCTTTCGTCGTAAGCTCCCTCGTCATCAAGGCCATGGGCGGCCCGCAAGCCCTCATCGCGTGGCTTGCTGGCGCGCTCCTCGCCATGCTCGACGGCTTCGTCTGGTCTGAACTCGGCGCCGCCATGCCCAAAGCCGGCGGCACCTACGTCTTCCTTCGCGAAGCCTACGGTCCCGGCCGCTGGGGACGCCTCATGTCCTTCCTCTTCGTCTGGCAAACCTTTGTCCAAGCCCCGCTTTCCGTCGCTTCCGCCTCCATCGGTTTCGCGCGTTACGCCGGTTATCTCCATCCGCTCACGCTCTGGCAAGCCAAAGCCATTTCCGGCAGCCTCGTCATTTTCCTCGTGATCCTTCTCTATCGGAAAATCACCACCATCGGCAAAATTTCCGTTCTCCTCTGGCTCGGTGTCGTCGGCACCATGCTTTGGCTCATCTGGGGAGGAATCCGCCACTTCGATCCGAAGCTCGCCTTCGATTTTCCTCCCGGTGCGTTCCATCTTTCTTCGATCTGGTTCGCCGGGCTCGGCGCCGCCATGATCAACACCGTTTACAGTTACTGGGGCTACTACAACATCACCCACCTCGGCGGCGAAATCCGCAATCCTGAAAAAAATATCCCGCGCGGCATTTTTCTTTCCATCCTCGGCATCACCGTGCTTTATCTCGCCATGCAGACCAGCCTGCTTGGCGTCGTCCCCTGGCGCGAGGCCCAGAACACTCCCTTCATCGCCAGCCTCTTCGTCGAGCGCCTCTACGGCTCCAGCGCCGCGCACTTTGTCACCTGGATGGTTCTTTGGATCGCCATGGCCTCCGTCTTTTCTCTCCTCCTCGGCTACTCCCGCGTTCCCTATTCCGCCGCGCTCGACGGCAATTTCTTCCCCATCTTCGCCAAAGTGCATCCGACGAAACATTTTCCCCACATTTCGCTTCTAATACTCGGGGCGCTGGCGTTCCTCTTCAGCATCATCCTGAAACTGGAGACCGCCATCGCCGGCATTCTCGCCATGCGCCTGATCGTGCAGTTCATCGGGCAGGCCGTCGGTGTTATGCTGCTGCGCCGCCGCCTCGGCTCGGAAAGGTTGCCGTTTAAAATGTGGTTGTATCCCGTGCCCGCGGTGCTGACGATGCTCGGCTGGGCCTGGCTTTTCTGGCAAACTGGCCCGGCCCGCAAATGGGGCCTGCTCGAAATCGCCTTAGGCGCAACCGCATTTTTAATTCGCGCCCGCGAGATGCGACAATGGCCCTTCGCCCCGGCCGGAGGCGCTACGCGTGCCGCCCGACCCGCATAGCGGCCACCTTCAGCCCAGCGTGGTTTTGTAGCGGCCGCCTTGCGCGGCGGGCTCTTGGCGAGCGCCGGAGGCGTGGCAGAGATTAGCCCAGCGCGTGAGCGCTGGGACAACGGCAATCCCGATGTGAGCCCCGTAGGGGCGGCAGATGGCATTACGCACGAAATGATCTGCCGCGCCTCCGGCGCTCGAAATGTATCGCGAAATGATCCCAGGGCTCACGCCCTGGGCTAACTGCTTTCGCCCCACCGGGGCTAAGAGGGCGTCGGTCACCGACGCTTTTTTGGAGGCCATTTGACTCGCATCCGCCTGGAAACACTCATACTCTTCACCACCTTCCTCCCGCTCGCTTCCCGTGCCCAATTCCCTCCCGCCCCCGGCACCGGCCCCGGTCTGCCCGAAACCATCGAGGCCATCGACGCCGCTCGCGTCACCACGCGCATCCTCTACATCACCGCGCACCCCGATGATGAATCCTCCGCCATCCTCACCTATCTCGCCCGCGGCCTCCACGCCGACGTGGCGCTTCTCTCCCTCACCCGCGGCGAAGGCGGCCAAAACGCGCTCGGCCCCGAACAAGCTCCGCAACTCGGCCTCATCCGCACACAGGAACTTCTAGCCGCCACCCGCGGCTATGGCGTGAAACTCTACTTCACCCGCGCCAAGGATTTCGGCTTCTCCAAGACTCCCGAAGAAACCGAAAAAGTCTGGGGCGAACCCGTTATGGAAGACATGGTCCGCGTCATCCGCGAATTCCGCCCCAACATCGTCATCAACGGTTGGGGCGGCGTCCACACCGGCCACGGCCATCACCAACTTTCCGGCATTTGGACACCGAAAGCCGTAAAGCTCGCCGCCGATCCAAAATTTTTTCTGAACCCAAATTTCCCCGTATGGGATGCGGCCGGCACCGGGGTCCAGATCCTCGATGTCGAACGCGGCACCGACAATCCCAAGGGCTACATCCTGCCCGTCGACGATGTCTCGCCCCTCTACGGAAAATCCTGGCGCGAAATCGGCATCGACGCTTTCAGCAATCACCGCAGCCAGGGCATCTCCGCCTTCCTAAGCTCCCCGTTCCTCCGCCGTCCCCTCGCCCTGATCCCCGAAGACGGCGGCAAGCTCGATCCCGCGTCTCTCAGCCGAAACCTCCTTGCGCTTGCGCAGCCGGGCGGCTGTGAAAAAAACTCCAAGCTCTGCGAAAACTTGAAACTTGCCGACGCCAAACTCTCCGAATCGAGAAAGGCAGCTTTGAATCTTGAATGGCCATTGGCAGTCGCCGATATTGATCAAGCTCGAAAACTGCTCGGCGAAGTCATCCCGTCTAGGAAAACCGCCGATTCGCCCGAAGTCGACGCTTACGCGAATGCGCGACCGTCTCAGTCCAGAATCATCGAGGCTCTGAAGTTGGCGGCCGGTTTTGAGTTCAGGGCTGAGTCCGAGACTCCGGATGCGGTTTCGGGTGAGCCCCTCAAATTAACCGTGATTTCTCGCTGCCGAGATGGGATTAATTGTGCGGTGAAGGGACCTCTGTATTCGTTGCCCCCGCGGGTCATCGGAGAAATTCAGGGGGACAGTACCAAGGGGAGCACTTTCACCGTTACTCTTGCAGAAGGAGAATCTCTGCCCCAAAACACTGCGAACCCCGTACGCGAAATCGACTCAGCGGTTAAGGTCTGTGAGTCCGTTAGGCTGCAAAATGACACCGACCCCACATTCAATGCATGCGCCCCGGTGGTCAGCGTTCAGGCTTCCTCGGTCAAAGCGACTCGCATCCCCTTGCGAGTTGTCCCTGCCTACACTCTGGCCGTGGAACCGACCCAGGCCATTGAGGTTCTCCCTGTCACGCACAGGCCTTTCGACGTGTTCCTCCGCGTCCATTCTTACTCCACAAAGCCGGCAACCGTCAGCATCGGTCTCGATGTACCCGACGGTCTGCAAACGAGCGCGCCGGTCGAAGTTCACTTCGACGGCGTCGGCGACCAGTACGCCAAACTCACCGTCACGCCTCCCGCAAAACTCGCCCCCGGCAATTTCACCATCACCGCCTACGCCAAACGCGGCGATGAAAAATTCTCCACCTCGCTCGAACCGCTTCCCACCATGCCCTCCATTCTCTGGAGCGAGCCCGCGCAAACCGTCGTCCACGCCTTCGACATCAACGTCCCCGCGAATCTCCGCGTCGGCTACATCTCCGCCGAAGGCGAAATGATCCCCGAAGCGCTCAAGCGTCTCGGCATCAGCGTTGAAATGCTCGACGCCAACGCCCTCACCTTCGGCGATCTCTCCAAATACACCGCCATCGTCGTCGGCGTGCGCGCCTACGAACTCCGCCCCGAACTCGCCAGTGCCAACAAGCGCCTCCTCGATTACGTCTCCGCCGGCGGCACGCTCGTCGTCCAGTACAATCGCGATTTCATCTGGAACAAATTTCTCCCCGCGCCCTATCACGCCACCATCGGCAATCCCACGCCGCGCATCACCGACGAAATCGCCGAAGTGAAATTTCTGAAGCCTGACGATCCTCTTCTCAACACCCCCAACAAAATCACCGCCGCCGATTTCCAGAACTGGGTCCAGGAGCGCGGCCTCTACTACTGGAGCGACTTCGACACCAAATACACCCCGCTTCTCTCCATGCACGACCCCGGCGAAAAAGATCTGAACGGCGGCCTCGTCTACACCCACCTCGGCAGAGGCGTCTACATCTACACCGGCCTCGCCTTCTTCCGCGAACTCCCCGAGGGCGTCCCCGGCGCCTACCGCCTCTTCGTGAATCTCCTTAGCGCCTCTCAAGCGCCTCATTAATTCACGTTTCGAGAATGCGCGTTTTTAAAAGTGGACGTTTTTACGGCGAGCGGTTCTGTCTGTTGTGCAAAACAAAAAATAACTTGTCATCCTGAGGGCCGCGCCGTTTGCGGCCCGAAGGACCTCAACGTAATGAATCGTGCAAATTTCTAACGGTTGAGTTCCTTTGGCTACCCTCGTCGGGTAGCCTCAGGAAGACAGTGTGCAGAGGCGGTGGCAATCGCGATCAAATGCAACAACCGCGGCTCGATCACCGCCACCGTAAACCAACTGAACACATTCCCCCGCGCCGGCCTTCTCCCTGCGTTATGCTCTCTACTGTCGAGCACAATGGTTATCGCCGCGCCGCTTCCACTTTCAAAAACAGAAGCGCGCCTGAAATTTGGGGAGTGAATCGAAGATGAAATTCCGGAAAGTCCCTTCAATCATTCGCATTGCCGCAAACCGTCTCTTCTTCTTCTCTCTCTTCCTTCTTCTCACGCTCGCACTGGCTTCCACCGCCTCCGCGCAAAAGAAAAAGAAAAAGGACGACTCTTCGTCCAATCCCTCCACCGCCGCCATGCTTCCCGACGAGCAGCGGATTGACAACGCCATCGGCGAAACCCTCGGCGCGTGGCAACTTGGCGACATTGAAAAGCTTCACTCCCACTACGCCGACGACGTCGACGTCGTCAACGGCATGTGGGCGCCCCCGGTCGTTGGCTGGCCCAACTATCTCGCCAGCTACCAGTCGCAGCGCGCCCGCGCGCAGCAGGTTCGCCTCGACCGCAGCAACACGCTCATCCGCGTTGCGCCTGGCGGAAGCGTGGCCTGGGCTTCGTATCAGTGGGAATTTACGGCGGTGGTGGATGGAGTCCCGGCGTCAGCCTTCGGACATACCACGCTGGTCTTCGAAAAACGCAACGACAACTGGCTGATCGTCCACAATCATACTTCGTTGGTTCAGGCTACTCAGGCAGCTTCTCCCGCGGCGCAGCCTCCTGCGGCTACACCACCAAAGCCCTGAGCCCCCTGCGGCTCCGCATCGCCACGCCTGCGCTAAAAATTCTTCAGGCCGTGGTACACAAACACCCCGGCAATCACCAGCAGCAGCACGCCCGAGGTGATCCCGCTCATCATCAGCGGTTTCCCCAGCGATTCGATCTTCTTGATCAACTCGCGCTGCTCTCTTGCCATGTGTTCTTGAGCTGCATCGATGAAAATTTGATCGTCTTCATGGCTGGAGAGCACGCTGCGCCACGCTATCAACAGCAGAAACACGGCGGTAACGACTCCCCAGACGATCAGCAGATACGTCATTGGCCCCGAAAACGCCGATTCCATGGCATCCATAGCAACCTCCGGTGGAACCCGTCCGCGGTGCCTACCCCCAACTGTAGGCAGAGCTTTTCAGGCGGAGTATAACACTCTGGCCTTAGAATGCTAGTGACCCCCCGCCCCCGGGGAACACCTCTCTCGCCGCGCTCCCCCTTCGTTGACAAACGCCCCTTCCGACCCCAAAATAAGACCTGCCTGTGTTGTTTTCCCTGTGCCCGAATGGCGGAATTGGCAGACGCGCTAGCTTCAGGAGCTAGTGGCCTCACGGTCGTGGAGGTTCGAGTCCTCTTTCGGGCACCATCTCTTTTTCCCGCAACCTTTCATCATTTCCCAATGCCTGTGTAGCGGCCGCCATCGCATTTTGTAGCGTCCACCTTCAGGTGGACCCGCTTTGCCTTTTTTTGAGTGCGGGAGCTTTGCTTCCGCTTTTAGGATCTCAATCCCACCGACAATCCCCCGCTGAATTCTCCCTCCTCTTCGCGTATCCTTCTTCCCTATGTATCTCTTTCACCGCCCCAAGCATTTCTGGCCAATCTCTCTTTTCTCAATCTTCCTTCTCACCTGCGCCATTCCTCTCCACTCCGACGAATGGAAAGCCCGCCACGCCCTCGTCGCTCCCAACGGCACCATGACCCTCACCATTCCTCCCGCGCCTTCCGAAGTCTTCTTCGCCGGCCCCGCCGATCCCTCCGATCCATCCTGGCTCGCCGGCCTGCAAGCCTGGCGCCACGAACGCCGCACACAACTCCGCCTCGACGAATCCGACTACCTGAATCCCGATCTAGCCTGGACCCAGCGCACGTTCTCCCAGGTCCAGCTACTCGTCTGGGACCGCTCCATCTACGATCCCGAAACCCGCCGCTACACTCCCGAAAAATTCCTCGCCGAAACCGAGCGCCGCCTCGGCCCCATCGACGCCGTCCTCCTCTGGCACGTCTACCCCAACCTCGGCGTCGACGATCGCAACCAGTTCGATCTCCTCCGCGATCTTCCCGGCGGCCTCCCCGCTCTCAAAAAACTCGTCGACGATTTCCACCGCCACAACGTCAAAGTTCTCTTCCCCGTGCTCGCCTGGGATTCCGGCACACGCGAAGAATCCGCGCCTCCCTGGGTCGCGCTCACGCAACTCTTCAAAGAGATCGGCGCGGACGGCATCAACTTCGACACGCTCGAAAGCGTCCCCGCCGACTACCGCGCCGCCTCCATCGCCGCCGGCCACCGCCTCGCCTTCGAACCGCAATTCGAAATCCGCGACGAGTCCGTCGCCTGGAGCACCCTCGGCTGGAACGACTGGGTCACCTGGGAAGACGTCCCCTATCCGTTCACACCGATGGTCAGCAAAACGCGCTGGCTTGAGCCGCGCCACATGATCAATGTCACTGACCGCTTCACCCGCGACAAAACCGACAGCCTCCAGCACGCCTTTTTCAACGGCGAAGGCTACGCCTCTCTCGAAAATCCCTGGGGCTTCTGGTATCCCATGAATCCACGCGACGCCGAAGCCGTTCTCCGCTTCACCCGCATTGAGCGCGCCTTCGCCGAAAATCTCGTCAGCCCCGGCTGGCAGCCGCACGCGCCCACGCTGCAATCCGGCGTCTTCGCCAGCAAATTCCCGCTTCCTCAACGCACTCTCTGGACCATCGTCAACCGCAACGAATTCGATCTCGACGGCCAGCAACTCCGGGTGCCCTATCACACCGGCATGCACTATTACGATCTCTGGCACGGCGTCGAACTCCAGCCGCGCATCAACGCGCAGGAAGCAACGCTGAGTTTTTCGATCGAAGGCCTAGGCTTTGGCGCCATCCTCGCCACCTCCGAGGACGCCAGGTCCGCCCCACTCCCCGAACTCCTCCCCTTCATGGCCGAGCGCTCCAAAAAATCCCTGCGCGAATACCCCCGCACATGGTCCGCCGTTCCGCAAACTATCGTCGACATTGCCCCCACCAAACTCGCCGCCACCGCTCCCGCCGGCATGCTCAAAATTCCCGAAGGCGATTTCGATTTCTCCGTCCGCGGGATCGAAATCGAAGGCGGCAACGACCCCGGCGTCGACGTCCAATATCCCTGGGAAAATTCCCCGCGCCGCTCCCACCTTCACCGCCTGCATCTGCACTCATATTACATCGACCGCACGCCCGTCACCAACGCGCAATTCAAACAGTTCCTCGATGCCACGCACTACCACCCCGTCGACGATCACAATTTCCTGCGCGATTGGTCGGGCGGCAGTTTCCCCGCCGGCTGGGACGCCAAGCCCGTCACTTGGGTCTCTCTCGAAGACGCGCGCGCCTACGCCACCTGGGCCGGCAAGCGCCTGCCTCACGAATGGGAATGGCAGTACGCCGCGCAATCCTCCGACGCGCGTCTCTATCCCTGGGGCAACGATTGGAACGCCACAAACGTCCCCGCCGCCGACCGCGGCCACACCCGCGCCCCGCTCGCAAACGTCGACGCACACCCGCAGGGCGCCAGCCCCTTTGGCCTTCTCGACCTCACCGGAAATGTTTCGCAATGGACCGACGAACTCCGCGACGACCACACCCGCGCCGCCATCCTCCGCGGCGCCGCCGCCTATCAACCGCTAGGCTCCGTCTGGTATTTCCCCCAAACCTATCGCCTCGACGAACACGAAAAACTCCTTCTCATGGCCCCCAGCCGCGACCGCGCCGCCACCATCGGCTTCCGCTGCGTCGTCGACGCCCCGTAATTCTTCACTGGTCGCCGGTCACTGGCCACTGGTCACTTTCTTCTCTCACTCCGCCGCCAGCACCGCATACCGCACCACAAACAACCCCGTCAAAATCCACAACAACACGCTAATCTCTCTCCACTTCCCCGCCGCCAATTTTGCCGCCGTGTACGAAATCACTCCCAAGCTCAACCCCGTCGCAATACTGAACGTCAGCGGCGTAGCCACCAGCGTCACAAACGCAGGAAACGCCTCCGTAAAATCCTTCCACTCCACCTGCGCGATCGATTCCGTCATCAGTGCGCCCACCAGCAGCAAAGCCGGCGCGGTTGCAAACGCCGGAATCGCCGCCGCCACCGGAGAAAAAAACATCGCGCACAGAAATAATGCCGCCACCATCACGTTGCTCAATCCCGTCCGCGCTCCCGCGGCCACGCCCGCCGCGCTCTCGATGTAACTCGTCACCGTAGACGTGCCCGTCATCGCCCCGAATATCGTCCCGATCCCGTCCGCCAGCAGCATCCGCCCCACGCGCGGAATCTTTCCATCCTTCACGAATCCACCCTGTTCGCACACACCAACCATCGTTCCGACGTTGTCGAACAAATCCACAAACAAAAAAATAAAAATAATCTCCACCAACCCCAGGTGCAGCGCCCCGCGCAAATCCATCTTCAAAAACGTGGATGAAGGATGCGGCAACGCCACCCAATGCTCCGGCAAGTGTGCCAGCCCGCGAAAAATTCCAAACATCGCCGTCCCCAAAGTCCCCAGCAGAATTGCTCCGTTCACCCGCCGCACCATCAGAACCAGCGTCAGCAAAATCCCAACGCACGCCGCCTGCACCGAGGGGTCCGCGAAATTTCCCAGGCTCACAAACGTCGCCGGATTCGCCACCACCAGCTTCGCGCTCCGCAATCCCACGAACGCAATGAACATCCCGATCCCGCCCGCCGTCGCATGCTTCAACCCCAGCGGAATCCCGTTCACAATCTGCTCGCGCACCCGCGTCACCGTCAGCAGCACGAACAGCACGCCCGAAAAAAACACCGCGCCCAGCGCCGTCGTCCATGGCACATGCATCCCGATACAAACCGTGTACGTGAAATATGCGTTCAGCGACATCCCCGGCGCCAGCGCGATCGGATAATTCGCGTACAGCCCCATCACCAGCGTCGCCACCGCCGCCGCAAGGCATGTCGCGAACACCACGCCCTCCGCCGGCATCCCCGCCTGCGACAATATCTGCGGATTCACCACGATGATGTACGCCATCGTGATAAACGTCGTCAGTCCGCCCAGCATCTCCCGCCGCACCGTCGTCTGATGTTCCCGCAACCCGAAAATTCTCTCGATCAATCCATTCCCCCGCACCCCAAGTGAGCCGCCACTCTAAAGTTCTCTCCCCTCCCTGTCAATCAATCTCTCCCCCGTAGCGTCCACCTTCAGGTGGACCCGCTCAGCCCTTTTGAGTGCGCGAGCGAAGCTCTCGCTTTCACGGACTCAACCTCGCCACCCAACCTTTCAGATCACCGCCCACACCGAAAATTTGTCATCCTGAGCCAATCCGACGAGAATGGGCGAAGGACCTCAATGTAAGCGATCCTCACAATCCTTAAGTCCGCCCGACTTGCTGTCCACGGGTGGCGAGTCAGTTTCCGATTGCGCGACTAATCTGGAGTAACGAGGGGCGAAGCGCTGGTGGTAGGATTCACACGTGATTCTTTTTCCCGGTCTCGCCCTTTTTCTGCTTCTCATTTGTCTAGTCATCTCCGTCGTCACCGGCACGCTTACTGGCGCACTAATGTCGTCATGCTTAAAACTCCCAATGCGCGGGCTTTGGGTTGATGCAGTGTTCGGTCTACTTGGGTTTTTGTTCGTGTTTGTGGCTTTCACTTTTCTAGGCCCCCTTCAGGCTATAGCCAAATCAGATGAAGGCCCCCTCAAAGCAGGCCTAGTGGCCTCTGCCGCGTTTCCGTTTATTTGGGAGCTCTCTCGATTCATTCGATTACGGCGACGCACTCAATCTTTAACTCTTGATTAACGCGGTAATCGGAAACTGATCCACTAGCCTTCTCCGCCACCAATTGCACCACCACTCTTTCTGCGCTAACTTTTAACGTTCATAAATTCTTCATCCAAGGACACTCATGACCTCAAATCTTTTCCTCCGTAAACGCCGCGACTTCCTCCGCGCCTCCGCCGTAACCCTCGCCGCAGGCGCCTTCCCCTCTTCTCTTTTCTCCGTAACGCAAACAGTCGCAAAGAACTCTTATCCAACTCCCTCCAAACCCCACCGCATCATCCTCGACACAGACCCCGGTGTAGACGACGCCATCGCCATCTTCCTCGCTCTCCGTTCCCCCGAACTCCACGTCGAAGCTGTCACACCCGTCTGCGGCAACGTTCCGCTCTCCCTCACTCTTCCCAACGCTCTTCGCCTCGTAGAAATCGCCGGCCGCACCGACATCCCCGTCGCCGCCGGCGCCGCCACTCCGCTCGTCCGCCGCCTGGTCACCGCCAAATACGCCCACGGCAACAACGGCCTCGGCGGGGTGGATTTCCCTGAGGCAAAACTCAAGCCCGTCTCCGAAACCGCCACGGAACTCATCCGCCGCATCGTTCGCGCCAATCCCCGCGAAATCTCCATCGTCGCCATCGGCCCGCTCACCAACGTCGCCACCGTCCTGAAATCCGATCCGACCATCGCCCCGCTGATCAAATCCATCGTCATCATGGGCGGCTCTCTCAGCGGCGGCAACATCACGCCCGCCGCCGAATTCAACTTCTACGTCGATCCCGAGGCCGCTCGCATCGTTTTCGATTCCGGCGTTCCGCTCACCATGGTCGGCCTCGACGTCACCCGCAAAGTCATCATCCGCGAAGAGCAGGTCCGCGCCCTCGAGGCCGCGCAAAATCCCGTCAGCCAGGCCGCCGGAAAAATTCTCCGCGCCAATCTCGATCGCTTAAGCAAGACGGGAGGCGCCAACGGGTTCGCGATGCACGATCCGCTCACGGTCGCGCAGCTCATCGATCCGTCCGTCGTCACTCTGAAGGAATATTTCGTGGAAATTGAAACCACCGGCGAACTCACCGCGGGCCAATCCCTCGGCTACTCCCACGGCCCCGTACGCCGCTCTCCGCCGCTCGAAACGGGACTGCCCCCAGTTGAATACCTCGAGTCGGATTTCAAGCCCAACGCCTTGGTCGCCGTTGATGTCGACCCCGACAAATTCTTCCGCCTGCTTCTCGCGCGCCTCACGGCTTCCGCATAATCACGCGCATCTCACGGAGGCGAAAAACATGGCCGCCACACGTCAGGAGAAATACCAAATCTTTCGCGCCCTCCATCAACGGCCCGGCGCATTTGTTATCCCCAATCCCTGGGATGCGGGCAGCGCAAAAATTCTGGCCGGTCTGGGTTTCGAAGCCCTGGCCACCACAAGCGCCGGCTGTGCATTCTCCAGGGGATACCTCGACTCCGCGCCCGAAATGACCCGCGACGTCATTTTGCAGAATGCCACAGAGATCGTGGATGCCACGCACCTGCCCGTCTCTGCGGATCTTCAGAACGGTTTCGGCCATTCCCCCGACATTTGCGCCGAAACCATCCGGCTCGCGGCAAACGCAGGTCTGGCCGGAGGCTCCATCGAAGATTCATCAGGCGACCCGGATAATCCAATCTACGACTTCCAGCTCGCCACCGAGCGCGTCGCCGCCGCGGCAGAAGCGGCTCACGCTTCCCAGTTCCTGCTCACCGCCCGCGCCGAAAATTTCCTCCACGGCCGCCCTGACCTCGACGACACCATCCGGCGTCTCCAATCCTTTTCCAAAGCCGGCGCCGACGTTCTCTACGCGCCCGGCCTCACGAACCTCGACGCAATTCGCACCGTTTGCGCTTCCGTTTCAAAGCCGGTGAATGTCCTGATGGGTTTGTCGGGGGCAACTTTCTCTGTGGAAGACCTGGCTGCGGCAGGCGTGAAGCGCATCAGCGTCGGCGGTTCCTTCGCCCGTGCCGCCCTCGGAGCGCTCGTCCGCGCGGCGCGCGAAGTGAAAGAGAAAGGTACATTTACCTATGCAACAGACGCTCTCCCGTCTGCTGACGTGAAACGCTACCTGGCCGATCCCAGCAGGTAGTCCTCTTGCGCGGCGTTATCCTCTAACGGTTCGTCTGGTTGGTTCTCAAACGGGGCGGATACAGCTCCACCTGACTTTTCTGCACTAGTCACCAGTCACTACTCACCAGTCACTAATTTACTTCCGGAAAATCCCCCACCCGATCCGCACCTGAATCGTATTGATCCCCGGATTCGGCGTGGTCATCCCCGCATTCGAAATGTGCATGAAGCGCACTTCCGCGCTCCAGTTGTGCTTGGCTCCCAGGATATGCATTCCCAGCGCTCCGCTCGACGTGAAATTGATTTGCGACGTGTTCTCCGGCACCTTTGTAGTCGTGAACAGCGTTCCGCCCTCAATCTCAAAATACGGCTTCACCTTCTTTGGCTCCGACAATATCCACTTGAACGCGAATGGATTCACCCCGCCGCCGTACGCCGTGTTCGTCTTTTGCACGATCGCCCACGCCGGCACCACGTCGAACGCGTACTCCAGTTGCCCCTTCAAAAATCCCGGCCCATGCGGCGCTGTCAAAATTAATCCGTAACGCAATCCCAAATTCCACACGCCTGTATCGGACGTGCTCCCATTAATGCCATGCCCGCCGCCAGTCCAAATCTGTAACTCCCGACTTGAATTCTCCGGCGCCCCCTGCGCCCGCAAATCCCCCGCGCCCAAAAGCGCCAAGAGCATTCCGGCTGCGCCCGCCAACAAAATCTTCCGCTTCACACTCACGTGTTCGCTCCGTTGTTCCTGAATTCCGCACCATATCTGAAAACCCATCCCGCTGACAATCAACGATCCTCCCCAAGAACAGCCTACTCACATCGTATCCCCCATAACACAAGCGCTGGAGGCGCGACAGAAGTTAGCCCAGCGCGTAAGCGCTGGGTCTTCCAGAAAAAGAACAACGAGCGCCGTAGGTGCGGCAGATTTCTTTTCGGGTCGCACGCCACGCCACCAAACCGACGCGAACTGAACACGCTAACCTCCGCGCACGCCGCGCAAGGTCATCCCCACCAAACCCACGGTTGGATGATCCATTCACTCAAATTGATTAGAAAAAAAAGAAAGGAGGCGAGCCAGGTCTTCTCGCCTCCCTGTTATTCCCCTTTCGGGGAATCCGATTAGCCTGACGGAGGGCGGCTAATCGGTCGTGTGTTGGCTTGCCTATGAAACTCGCGAAACACGAAAAAAGTTACAGCGATTTTCAGAAAAATGACTAGAATGCATACGCGTTCCCTCGCTCCCCGGAAAGGGGTCTCTGCATGTCGCGTCAGTCGCAGTTAAGTCCAGACAACATCCTTCGTTTTCTACAACTTAGAAACGGACCCGCTTCCCTCGAAGATCTCTCCCGCTCCCTCCAGGTCAGGAAATCCAGCCGCCGCGCCCTCCTCCAGATGCTCGCCAAGCTGAAAAAACGCGGCCTCGTTGAAGAACTTTCCCACAGCCGCTTCCTCCTCCGCCAAAATTCCCGCCAGCCGCAGTCATCCGCGAAGCCCCAATCCGCTCCGCAACCGCCGGCCGAGAATTTCCCGCAGCACAAGGCCGTTTCCCGCGACGAGATCAGAGGCCGCCTCGTCCTCCACCAGGACGGCTACGGCTTCGTTGTTCCCGACGTCGCCATTCCCAATCTCGACGGCGATCTCTTCATCCCTCGCGATTTCGTCGAAGACGCCATGCACGGCGACCACGTCATCGCAAAAGTTTCCCGCCTCAGCGGCGCACCCGGCGCCCGCCGCGCCGAGGGCCGCATCCTCCGGATCGTCTCCCGCGCGCATCCCTCCGTCGTCGGCCTGTTCCGTTACACCTCCCGCGGTTGCGTCGTCGTTCCCTACGATCCCCGCGTGCAGCACGAAATCGAACTGCCCGCCGGGGAAGAACTCTCTCCTGCTCTCCGCGAACAACTGCTCCCCGGTGAAAAAGAACGCGCCGGAAAGCGCTTCCGCCTCGCGCACATCACGAAACTCGACGGCGCCGTCGTTAACGCCGAACTCGTCCGCTACGCCCGCGAAGGCGCCTCGCCCACCGGCCGCGTCATCGAAATCCTCGGCCGCCCGGGCGATCTAGGCGTGGATACCGAGATCATCATCCGCAAGCACCACCTGCCGCACACATTCCCCGGCGAAGTTGCGCACGAAGCCGAACAACTCGCACGCCCCGTTTCCGAATTCGAATTAACCGGCCGCGAGGATTTTCGCACCCTCCCCATCGTCACCATCGACGGCGAAACCGCCCGCGACTTCGACGACGCCGTCTACGTCGAGCGCCGCGAAGATGGCGGCTGGCTCCTGCAGGTGCACATCGCCGACGTCGCCCATTACGTCACGCCCGAATCCCCGCTCGACCGCGAAGCCCGTCTCCGCGGCAATTCCGTCTATTTCCTCGATCGCGCCGTCCCCATGCTCCCCGAAGCCCTCTCCAACGGCATGTGCTCCCTCAAGCCCCGCGAAGAACGCCTCGTTCTCAGCGCCATTATGCAGTTCGATTCTTCCGGCCGCATGCTCAGTTCCTGGATGACTCCCGGCGTGATCCGCTCCGCCGAGCGCATGACCTATACAAACGTCAACAAGGTTCTCGAAGGCGACGCGGAAATGTCCGCGCGCTACGCCCATCTAAGTCACCATTTCCGCGCCATGAAGGGGCTTGCGCTGCTCCTCAACGCCCGCCGGGCCGAAAATGGTTCCATCGACTTCGATCTTCCCGAGCCCGTCATCGAATTCGACGACCACCAGCAGATGACCAACATCGGCCGCAGCGAACGCAACATTGCCCATCGCCTGATCGAGGAGTTCATGCTCGCCGCGAACCGCGCCGTCGCCCACTACCTCATCGAGCGTGGCCTGCACGCCCTGCATCGCGTTCACGAAAAGCCCGACGCCCGCAAAGTTCTCGAGTTCGAGGAACTCGCTCGCGCGTTCGGCTACTCGATGGGCGTCGAAGACCTCCACCAGCGCGAAGTCGCCGTCCGCCACGGCAAGGTTCCCTCACCCGCCAAAGCCGGCCGCCCCGATACGCGGGGCCACGGACGCGAGCGCCAGATGCGCGCCGTTCTTCCCGCCTCCGACATCACCATCACCCCGCAGCACTACCAGCGCCTCGTCCAGAAGCTCTCCGGCAAGCCCGAAGAGCGCATCCTCTCTTACCTCATGCTTCGCTCTCTCAAACAGGCGCGCTACTCCGCCGAAACCCTCGGCCACTTCGCTCTCGGCTTCGACGAATACACCCACTTCACCTCGCCCATTCGTCGCTATCCCGACCTGATCGTCCATCGCATCCTGAAATGGGCGCTCGCCAATCCAAAAGCCCCCGCGCCCACGCACATCAAGCCCGTCCTCGGCACCGAAGCCGCCGTCTATTCGCTGAAGCATCTGGAGGAAATCGCCGCGGAAACTTCCGAAACCGAGCGCCGCGCCGCCGGAGCCGAGCGCGAACTCATCAGTTGGAAAACCGCGCAGTTCATGGAGCAGCATTTGGGCGACGAATACGAAGCGCTGATCATCTCCGTGCAGAAATACGGTTGCTTCGTGGAACTTTTTGAAGTTTTTGTGGAAGGTTTATTGCCCATCACCGCGATTGAAGAGGCAGCCGACGCCCGCTGTGTCTATCGCGAACGCGACCACGCCATCGTCGCCCTAACTGGTGGCGACTCCGGCCGGGGCCGTCGCACCACCCGCCGCAAATCCACGCTGCAACTCACCTGGAAACTCGGCGACCGCATCCGTGTCCGCGCCGACCGCATCGACCCCATCCGCCGCCGCGTCGAGTTCGCCCTAGCCTCTTCCTGAACATTCCTCATTAGGGTGTGTAGGGCCCGCCTTCCGAGGCGGGCCGTTCCACTATGGAGTGCGGCGGCTCTGCCACCGCTTTTACGCACTAAAACATACCATCGAATTCAACTCGGAGCGCCACAACCCAGCCCCACCCTCGTTTTGATAACTGATTACTGTTTACTGACTACTGATTACTTTCCCCTACGGCTTCGGCAACTGCAAAATCATCCCGCCACCCTGCCCCGTCTCCACCGTCGGCAACTGCCCGTTCCATTTGTCAATCAGGGCCCGCGAATTCTCAATCCGCCGCAAATCCAGCAACTGCGGCGTCAGCGAATTCTGCCGGATCCGGTTGGCATCCGCTTCGCCCTGCGCCCGCGTCACCAGTGACTTCGCATCGCCCTCGGCCTCGGCAATCTTCTTCGCCGCTTCCGCCTGCGTCGTTGCAAGTTCGTTCCGCGCACGTTCCGCTTGCTGGATCGCCTGCGCCTTCGCTGTAATCGCTGTCGCGATCACTTGCGGCACGCGCGGCGCACCGATGAACCCGAACTGCTGCACGCTGACTCCTACGACTGTCATTTTCTGTTCGATCTTCGCCTGCACTTTGCTCAGAAACTCCGCCTTTTTTTCGCCGTAGATATCCTCCACCACGTACGTCGAAGCCACCTCGTTCAGCGAGTTTCGAACCACGTCGCGCAGAATCCCGTGCGTGAACGCCTCCATGTCCGCCAGCCGGTACTTCACGTAGAAGTCCGGCGCCTTCGCCGCTTCGATGGCATACGACAGCGACACGTCGACGAAAATTTCCATCCCTTCCTTGGAGTTAAACCCCATCTCTTCGTTGATCGGATGACCTTCGTTGGTGTCCCGCGTCCACTTCACTGTCTGCACATACGTCGGAAACTCGATGATCTGCGTGGTCAGCGGCGAGTAGACCACCCATCCCGTGCGCACCGGAATCTCCGATGCCCCGCGCTGCGCGCCCGCCAGGTTGATCTCCACACCCACGTGCCCGGCCTCGATGCGCGTCACGCGCACAGCAAACGACAGCACAAACAGCGCCACCAGCACCACCGCCGCTACGATCACAAGATTCCGCAACCCCGGAATCTGCGGCCGCATCGTAAACTCCGTATTCTCTCCCCGCCCCTGCCTGAAAACGTCCATGATCAGTTTCCTCCCGTAAGACACACTAACCGCTCATGTGGGAGTGTACTCTGATTGGCTTAAGGAAACCCTAAAGCGCCCGCGCTCCGATCCTTTACTTCCTTAACCTCCTTGACCTCATTCCTTCTTCCTTCACACCGGTTTCCCCGTCGCGCTCGACACCGTCACCGACAGCAGCGGATCCGCCGGCGGCTCGGTCGGCGCCGGCGCTTTCAGCACTTGTTCCACAGCCTCCGTCATGCCCTGCGTCTCCTGCTCCTTCGCCTTCAGCCAGTTTCCAAACGTCGCCTTTTCTCGCGCCGCACCATCCAGGTTCCGCCGGATGCGCTCGCCATAGTGCGCCTTCACCAGTTCCAACTCTGCCTGGATCTGGACATTTTCCTCCACCTTCCGCGCCCATTGCGCTTCTGCGTGCTTCCTCTGCTCCGTCGCGTACGCGTCCACCGCCTCTTGCCTCGCCTTCGCGTCCTGCAACACTTCGTCCACGCTCACGCCCGCCGCGTCCAGCGCCATCAGCACCGCCGCGCGCCGCAGCTCTCTCGACGCCCCGCGCAAGTGCTCGCTCCGCAGCATCTCCACCACTTTCGTGATGCTGTAGCCTCGCCGCGGACTCGTAATCCCCGCCGCGCGATAAATGTCTTCCATCGGCAACAGCTCAGCCTCGAAGCCGCTGCTGCTTTCCGTCGCCGGCGCTGCCGCAGGTCTGGCCGCTGCCGGGCGCTCCAGTCGAGGTGCCGTTTCCGCCGCACGCTGCACCGCTTCGCTCGGCGCGTTGTTGCTGCCGTTCGCTCCGAGCAGCTGTTCTTCGTCACCCGCAAACCATTTGAGTTTCATAATTCCCCTTCCCTTCTTCTTTGCCTTTTTCTCAAAACCGTTTCCCGCTGAACCCTGTTGCTCCGCATTCGCCGCAGCCACCGCCGGCACATTCGCAACCGCCGCGGGTGGATTCCGGGGTGACTCCCCTGGCGGACTTTCCGTCCGCCGCGCGTCCTGCCCCATCAACCGTTCGGCAATCGGCTCTTCAATGCGCGTGACGTGCCCCCTGTTCCCGTGTGGAACACTGTCCCGCCGCGGCTCAGACCTCCGCTCCGTCACTCTCTCCCCGTCGCGCGTCGCTCTGCCCGCCGCGTTCTTCTTCAATGTAGCGCTGGCTTTCACCTGTCCCGGCGCAGCTGGAAAGCGCGCCCTTTGCGCCCCCGATGCTTCTACGGGGCCGGCCTTTTCCGCCCGAGTCCGCAAACCAGCCTCCGCCGGCTCTTCCGCAACCACGTCAATCAAATGCCCCGTTTCCCGCCCAGTCTGCCTATCTGTCTGTGGATGCGTCTGCGAAACTGTCTGCGGATCCGTCTGTCTATCGAAATCCTTCGACGGCATCGGGTTCTTCGGAATCGTAAAGTTCTCCGCATCCTTGTGAATTCCCACCAGAAACTCTTTCCCATCCACGTGGCAATGCTTGGCAATGCCCGAAAACTTCTCCCGGTGTGATTGGATGTACAGCCGCACTCCCACGCCCACCCGCCTCTTGATCCGGATGCACGCCCCGTGCGCCGACCGGTTTTCCATCCGCGCAGGCGTCGACCGCAGCGTCCCCGAGTTGTCCACCCACGACGCCTCCACCAAAATCATCACTGCCGTGCGTGGCTCTGGCGTAGTTCCGCTCATACCCTCCTCTATCGGCAAAATAAAGCAGCAGTTCAACATCCATCCGCCGTCCCAATTTCCGCTCAGCCCCACACGAGTGCTCTCCCAACCAATGTCCCATTCCGAAACATGTAGGGGCGGCTTCAGGCCGCCCTCTTCGCTTCCTCCTGCCGTTGCGGGGCCAGCCCCTGGGTGCCGCACCCTACGTTTTTCAGGGTGCGGGTTTTTCTTCGCCGCTCTCTTCCACCCCAATTCCATTGACGCCACCCCACCCGGCCTATACACTCGCGCCAACCTTTCAAGGTCGGTCCCGGGCCAAATCCATCCGTCGATAATCTGAGGAGAATCCATGAGAAAAGTTCTGTGGGCCACACTCTTTGTGGTCATGTTGTTGTCCGCGTTGCCCAGCTATGCGCAGAGTCCCAACTACGATGTCGGCCCGGTCTGGCGCGTCACCTACTACCACATCAAGCCGGGTCAGGCAGAAGCCTTCTGGAAGGATGTTCGCGAGCACCTCAAGCCCATCTATGAATCGTTGAAAAAAGAAGGCCTGTTCACCGATGTCAAATTCTGGTTGAACGACACCACCGATCACCCGGGCGACTGGGACGTTGCCATCGGCTTCCTTTATCCCAACTACGCCGCCATCGACGGCCTCGACGCCAAAGCCGCAACCCTCGTCGCCAAACATTACGGCTCTCGCGACGCCATGATCGAAGCCGGCAAAAAACGCCAGGACCTCCGCGAAGTAGTGATGAGCAAGCTAGCCCGCGAAGTCATGCCCAAGTAAGAGCAGTTGGGTGCCGCACCCTCCGGTCTTGAGGGTGCGGATTTTTCCTCGTCCTTTTCTCTTCATCCCTCAGGTGGCCTACCCTTTCGCACTTTGAAAGGGTGGGGCCGCTCTTCTCTTTCCTTTGGGGGTCGGAACTTCAGCTCCGACATTCCATCTCGCCCCCCTGTCATCCCGCCTGCCCTGAGCGAAGCCGAAAGGACCGGAATGGCCGATTTTCTCTTCCGTTCGCGCCGCGCGAACGTCGGCCATGGAGCGCGCCTTTTTCGTCCCGTGTGCTTCACCGGGACGGAGGGATCGCGGCAACACCTAGAAGGTCAATAAAGCTTCGAGTAGGAACAAACGATTCTATCGGTGAGCGCGCAACTCCTCGTTCACATAAGCAATCCGCTCTTCCTGCATCGCGCAAGCATCGGCAATCATCTCTTCCCTGCTGCGAAATAAATCTTCCTCGGGCAGCCCGAGCATTTTGAGCAGGCGCTTCATACCGTCCGCGTACGTTTCCAGACTGTCGTCCGCATGAATGTGAACAACGGATGCGCCCAGCGACACCAGTTCCCGCGCCACCAGCAAAGTCCGGTGACACTCCAGCGGCTCTTTCTCGGCGCACAGCAGAGCAAGCCGCTGGGTTTGCGCGCCCGCAAGTACGAAATCAAGCCCAGCCCGAAACAGCGGAGATTGCGCCAGCACCCGGTATTGCACCCGGCCCTGCTGGTAGAACTGCGCCCCTTCCGGCCGCGCTCCCAACTCGCGCCCCAGAAACTCGTACGCGACGCCAGCCTCCGCCAGTTTTGTTTTCAAAAATTCGCGGTTGAAATCAGGATGGGAACGGCTGTAAGGCGCGGACCGCACATCCGCCACCGCAGCGACGTTGTGCAAGCGCAGCAATGCACCGAATTTCTCAAACGAATGATTCGAGTGCCCGATCGTGAATATTTCCGCCACGCTCATACTTGCTGATCCAAAACGTACGGGTTAAATGTGCCCAGGCGTGCCCTTCACGGCCCCTGACGATTCCCGATCCATTGCAAGATGTGGTTTCTCCCTTTGCTTAGGACCTTTTGAGTGGGCAGCAGGTTTACTACCTTTAAAAACCCCTCAGTGCGCCAACTCTCGAGCCAGTCTCGGAGATCTCGCTCGCTCACTGCTGAGTATTGCATGGCCTTGAACCAAGCAGCTTCGTAGTCTATGGATGTTTTGGAATCAAGAAGCGCACGAACCTCTTCACGGGCCTGCTCTACATTCCTCTGTCTAAATCGCGAGAATCTTGATTCCCTATAGAGGTCTCCGGGAGGAAGGAACGAGTATTGGCCGGTATTCGCAATTCGTCGTCGCTGTTGTGCCTGCGCTCGAGTTTCATGCATAAACGGAATTACAGTTTTTTCTACATCCTTAAAGACTTCCACACCTCGTTGGTGTCGAGTTCCATAGATCATGTGGTAGTGGAAAGTGTCTTGGTCGGCTTTCAGAATTGGCAACGTGCAGACGTACGAAAACTGGCCAGTCTGTTGAACTTTGGCCGCATACGAACGGACCAACTGGTCCTCGCGCTCCTCGCCTTGCAGGGAAACCAGCTTTGACAAATCAGAGCCAACAAGACGATCCCAGTGCTTCGACTCGTCTGACAAAAACCGCGTTATCCACGAAGTCATGAGATTGATCAAGACTTCACCGGGATTCAATCGAAGTATTGCGCTGACTAGAGCAATATCCAACTGTTCCCAGCCCGTGGGATCTAAAAAGATGAACGGGAAGGAGCCCTTACCGCGCTCAAGTGCGAATCGGACCACATCGTCAACATGATCCATGAAGTCCCAGTTCATGGGATGGACTTCGATGTCCGTTATTTGATCACAATACTGTTTCAACCTCGCGTATCTCGATGGTTCCTGCTCAATAAATAGACAGCGGAATGATGGGCGCTTACCGCGCTGTCTCAGAATCTCCCTAGTAGAACGGATAGCCTTGATGGCTCGCGAGAACGAAGTATCGCCTAAGTTCGGATCGACCGATTCCCAGGGACCTGCAAGGCAATCAATGTAGGTAATATCATCAGCCCAATCTCCAACTATCGGGATAAATGCCTCAAGGTATCGCTCCAAAACCCGGTGCTTAACTTCGGTTTGCTCTCGATCCTCGTAGGGAGAAGGCATTGTTATAAAACTACAAGGTCTGCAAAGAGACTCGCACTTGCGAGCCGTTGCTCGCGAATTTCTTTGCTTGGGGCGATGCTCGCGTCAAATTTTGGAAATGCATCGTAGGTTCGGCCGTTCAGATTCCTGCCCGCACGCTTCTTCTGCCTGCCGCCCCACTGTTTAAAAAAGAAAGGAACGCGAGCCCTCTTGCACTGGTCACGCAGTGAGATGACCCAACGCGGTTCAATTGGCCTGGCTTTGGACCCGCTCTCGCCGCCCACAATGACCCACGAGATGCCATCGAGATTGAGGACCCCTATGTCCTCAAGGAGGGGTTCGACCGACAAGAAACGGACTCCAGCCGGGGCGGAACGCAGATGGTCAATGCGCGGGAGACCATGCTTTTTATCTTCGACGCTAACACCCCACCAAATGTGCTGCATAGCTGCGTAGGACTTCAATACCGTCTGTAGCATTTTGCTCATCCGATCTGAACGCTTCGTCAAAACCTGGAATGTGTGCCAGTTTGCCAGACGCATAATTTCAGCCACTCGGACTATGTAACTGTCGGGGACCCGTTCATGAAACAAGTCGCTCATGGAGTTGACGAAGATCATTCTCGGTTTAGCCCATCGCAGGGGCTCACCTAACTTTTCGGGTACCAAACGCAGGTCAAATCCACGTTCATAAGGGTGTCCGCTTACACCTCGAAACCTTTCAGCAAAAACTTCCGCATAGCAATGCTTACATCCCGGGCTTATCTTCGTGCAGCCACGGACCGGATTCCATGTCGCGTCTGTCCACTCGATGGAAGACTGGCTACTCATTCGGAGGTCTCCAATTCGGTGGCTTTAGGCCACAATGGTTTAGAACTTCGGATCGTGTTCTACGACTGATCTGAACACTTCGCGAAAGTATCATAGATCATCGGTGGCATGGACATTCGTGTTTTGTTCGCTTAGGTAACTCTATAATTGATTGGCGCGGATGTAAAGCCCTCACTCACGAGGAATTCGGCCGGAGACGCGCGACCTGGCTTGCGAGTTCGAGGATTTCCCATCCATCAGAAGAGCAAGCTATTGCTCACTCACCAATCAAAATAATATAAAGAGGGCCAGGCGCCCCGCGGAGCGTGGCGGACGAAACCTTGAGCACGTTATGCTTCCGCTCAGCAGATTCCCCCACGAAACGACCGGACTTTTAGCAGGTTTTCGATTCTGGAAGGAGAACTGCCATGGCGATAATATCCGCGCGCGGTGAAATGTGGCCGAGGAATGATGACGCTATCAACTCGATCCCAACTCCCAAGAAGGGAGGAAGAGGAATTTACATTCTTTATGATGGATCAACCCCAGTGTACGTAGGAAAGGGAAATATTCAATGGAGGGTTAAAGACGCCCGCCGGAGCAAGCGACGCGGTCAGTCGTGGGACCACTTTAGTTGGTACCGGGTCCTCGACACCAAACATCGCCACGACATCGAAGCCTTGCTCCTGCGCATGCTTCCACCATATCTGCGAATCCTCAACAAACAGCGGGGGAAATTCTTGGAAGCCGTAACTCATCCCCAACCCAAAAACAAACGACCGGACCCCATCAATCGCCCACACCTCTTTTGAGCCCAGACTTCCACTCCCGGTCCAGCCTAGCCTCATTCGAACGCCGCCCGAGTTCCATTACCATTTTTTGTCCAACCGGTTACTTGTCGATACTATTTACTTTTGCTAAACTTTCTCCGTGACTCGCAAGCGATCCAACTCGCCCGCCGCACCCCGCAACATCAAGCGAATCTCTGTGGCATCTGCCCTCAACAACCGCACGCATGACGATCCCTCTCGATTCCCGGCGCACCGCTAAACCCTGCCAAGTCAGGACTCCTCCGCGATCCTCTTCTCCCGCTGTTCACTCGCTCTTGTCCCTAACTTTTCGCATTCGCCTCTCCGTGTTTTCAGAGACTTGCGCACGGGACATCCGACCAAGGATGTGCCCCCTGAGCCTGTCGAAGGGTTCTTCTCTCTCTCCCGCTCTCTTCTCACCCCACCACGGAGTTTTGTTTTCATTCAGTTGCACACTCATTCATTTTTTGGATCACAGCTATCCCGTGTCCTTCCCGCACTTTGCGCACTCTTCCGCAAAAAACCGGGGGTACATCCCTGCGTGGTCATACCACGGCTTTTCACTGTCGACTGTAGACTGTCGGCTGTTGGCCAGTTTCGGGCCATTTCTTCTATCTCCTTTGTCTCCCCTTCATGCGAACGCCACCCTCGTATGTCTCTTGTTTCCCCTACTTACGCAAAAACAGGGGGGTGTACCCCCACCCAAAAATGTCGGCGCGCCGACATTTTTGATTTTTCCCCTGATATTTCGCACTTTCTCAATTTCGCTTTTCAGTACACGCTCACCCGGCGCGCCCGGAACGGAAAGGGTTGGCCCCGTAGAAGCATCCGGGGCGCAAAAGACGCGCATAAGAGTCAGCGCTACATGGAAGCAGGAAGAGCCACCAGTCACCTGTCATCTACTTGCCCTGGGCGTAGCGCAACGGGTCCCGATTCACCCTCTTCTGCTATCCTATGGAGCGGTCTGCTACTCGGCCCTTCCCGCCTCGGTCGCGCCGCAAATTCTATCGAAAGGTTTTCCTACCGTGAGTACTTCTGTTGGAAATAGCACTTTGGCTCCTACCACGACTAGCCGCGCCGCCAAGCGCGCTTTCAATTTCAATGCCGGACCCGCCGCCCTGCCGCTGCCCGTGCTGGAGCGCATCCGCGAAGAGCTGCTCGATTACCGCGGCACCGGCATGTCCGTGATGGAAATGTCCCACCGCTCGCCCGAATTTGAAGCCATCAACAACGCCGCCGAGCAGAACCTGCGCAAGCTGCTGGCGATCCCCGACGACTACGCGGTGATTTTCGTGCAGGGCGGCGGCAGCATGCAGTTCACCATGGCGCCGATGAACCTGGCGCTGGCCGGAAAGCCGGTGGACGTGCTGCACACCGGCGCGTGGACCGCGAAAGCGATCTCCGAACTGAAGAAAGGCGTGCTGCACAACATCGCCGCGTCCACCGAAGCCGCGAAATTCACCCGCGTGCCGCGCGCCGACGAGATCAAACTTTCCGCCGACGCTTCCTACACGCACATCTGCACCAACAACACCATCGAAGGCACGCAGTATCACGCGCTGCCCGCCTCCGCCGCGCCACTGGTGGCGGACATGTCTTCGGACATCGCTTCGCGCCCGGTGGACGTTTCCAAATTCGGGCTGATTTTCGCCGGCGCGCAGAAAAATCTGGGGCCCAGCGGCGTCACGCTGGTGATCGTGCGCAAGGATCTGGCCGAGCGCGCCGACAAGAACCTTCCCACCCTTCTGCAATACCGCACGCACATCAAGGAAAAGTCGCTGTATCACACGCCGCCGACGTTCGCGATTTACATCCTCGGCCTGGTGACCGAATGGATCGCCTCCGAAGGCGGCATCGCGGGAATCCAGAAGCGGAATGAAGCGAAGGCCAAGCTGCTCTACGACACGATCGAAGCGAGCGGCGGCTTCTACAGCTGCCCAGTGGAAAAGTCTTCGCGTTCCCTGATGAATGTGGTGTTTCGCGTAGGAGGTAGTTCCGCCCAGCCCGGAGATGAAAACGTCGAAAAAGAATTCGCCAAGCAGGCCGCAGCCGCGAACCTGGTTGGCACGCCGGGGCACCGCTCCGTCGGCGGCATGCGCATTTCGCTTTACAACGCGGTCGGCCTCGACGCTGTCGAGGCGCTGACCCATTACATGCGCGAATTCCACCGCGCGCGAGGCTGAGGATGACCAATTATTCGATCGCTCTCTTCTTTCACTTCGTCGGCCTCATTGCCCTCTTCGTCGGCTACGGCCTGGAGTGGATCGTCTCAGCATTCCTGCGCGGCGCCGCCACCACGGACCAGGCCCGCGCGTGGCTGCGCGTCTATCGCACGTCGCTTCCCGTTTCTGGCCCCGGCCTGCTGTTACTGATTTTAAGCGGCGGCTACCTGGCGCAGCTTTCCGGCGCCATGAAAAATGGGTGGCTCTCGGCTTCGTTCATCGCCATCTTCTTCGCGCTAGTCATTGGTTTCGTGCTTATCCTGCCGCGCATGAAGGCAATTCGCAGCGCCTTGCCCGAAGGCAGCGCCGCATTACCGGCAAACGCCATTGCGCTTCTCCGCGCCCCGGGATTGCCCACGCTGATTCGCGTCCGCGCGATGCTCGCGCTCGGCATCGTCTATCTGATGACCGTGAAGCCCGACACTCTTGCGGCTTCCCTGCTCGCTCTCGTAGCGGCCGTCGTGCTCGGCCTGCTCGCCTCCGCCCACACCTTTGCCAAGCCAAAGACGGCGTGAGGGAGCGTCAACCTGTAGCTCAGGCCTTCGAGGCCTGAGGATTTTCATCGCCACGCCGCGATCCGGCCGACATCGGATGGCCGAGGGCGAGAAGCGGACCGAGAGGCCGCGAGCAAGCGCAGTGAAAACAGTTCAGAAAAACAAAGAGGGCGGGATTTCCCCCGCCCTTGTTTGCTTCCTGATCCCTGCTACCTGATCGCTGATCGCCACACAACGATCTTGCCAACGCTGCGGAAACCCTCACCCCTGAAGGAGTGAGCTACAAGATTCCCTCACTCCAGATCAAACAGCAGCACTTCCGCATCGTCAACGCCGGTCAATTCGAGCGACTTCTCCTGCGAGATTGCCGCGCCGTCGCCGGTGGCAAGCTTCGTGCCGTTCAGCGTCACGCTGCCGCGCGCCACCTGCACGTACGCGTGGCGTTCCGGTTGCAATGCGTGCTGCACGGATTCACCCGGCGCAAGCACTGTCGCGTAGAGTTCGTTGCCCTGGCGAATCTTCACGGAGCCGGCGCGGCCGTCCGGCGAAACCACCAGGCGCAACTTCCCGCGCTTCTCCCCGGCGCTGAAATGCTTCTGGTCGTAAGCCGGCGTGTAGCCGGTTTTGTCCGGGAACATCCAGATCTGGTACATGTGCACGGGAGTTTTGTCCGAGGCGTTGAACTCACTGTGCGCCACGCCCGTGCCCGCGCTCATATACTGCACGTCGCCGGGCTTGATCACCGAACCGTTGCCCATGCTGTCTTTATGCGCCAGTTCGCCGTCGAGAACATAGGTGACGATTTCCATGTCACGGTGGGGATGAGTGGGAAAACCGCCGCCACCGGCAATGCGGTCGTCGTTCATGACGCGGAGGGTACGGAACTCGACGCGCTCCGGATCGAAATATTCAGAAAAGGAAAAACTAAAGCGGGAATCCAACCAGCCGTGGTTGGCGTGCCCGCGGGTGTCGCTTTTGCGAATCTGAATCATGGCCAGCCTCCTGGACTTGCAGCGTGGATATTACTTGTTATCACAACTATTGTCAAGAGGGTAGTCCGCGACCCGTCGTTTTAGCCCTATTCCCTTTCGATGCAACCCGTTGCAGTTTCACCGGGGAGCCGCGCCGGCACAGCTGTGGGCCGGCGGAACTGGCAGCGGTCCATTTCCCCGGTCTCGCGCTTTGGTGTAAAGTGATAGACATTGCGGCGGAACCTTCGCCGCTACCGGCGAGGTTATCCGTATGGACACGGCTCTTCCCACGACGCAACCCAAATCTTCCGAAACCGGCGCATCCCGCCGCGATACGGTAACCATCACCGACAACCGCACCGGCAAATCCTACGAACTCCCCATCACGCACGAGACCATCAAGGCGATGGACCTCCGGCAGATCAAGGTGCATCCCGAAGACTTCGGGATGATCAGCTACGACCCGGCCTACAACAACACGGCTTCGTGCATCAGCCGGATCACTTACATCGACGGTGACAAGGGGATCCTGCGCTACCGGGGCTATTCGATTGAAGAGCTGGCGGAAAAATCGACGTACCTCGAAACGGCGTATTTGCTGTTGCGCGGCGAACTGCCGACGGCGGCGCAACTGAAAGACTGGCAATACAACGTCACGCATCACACGTTCATTCACGAGAGCATCAAGAAGTTCCTGGACGGATTTCACTACGACGCGCACCCGATGGGCATGGTGATTTCGACGATTGCGGCGCTTTCGACTTTTTACAACGACGCGAAAGAGATATTCAACGAAGATTCGCGGAGAAAACAGACGTACCGGCTGGTCGGGAAGATGCCGACGATCGCGGCATTCGCGTACCGACACACGCTGGGGATGCCGTACGTTTATCCGGACAACGACCTAAGCTACCCGGGGAACTTCCTGAACATGCTGTTCCGCACCAGCGAGACGCGCTACCGGCCGAACCCGACGCTGGAGCGGGCGCTGGACATTTTGTTTATCCTGCACGCCGACCACGAACAAAACTGCTCGACGAACACGGTTCGCGGCGTGGGCAGTTCGCATGTTGATCCGTATTCGGCCACGGCGGCGGCGATTGCGGCACTTTACGGGCCGCTGCACGGCGGGGCGAACGAAGAAGTGGTGCGCATGCTGCACGAGATCGGATCGGTGCAGAAGGTGCCGGAGTTCATCAAGAGGGTGAAGGCGGGCGAGACGAAGCTGATGGGCTTCGGGCATCGCGTGTACAAGAATTATGATCCGCGCGCGCGCATCATCAAGCGCGTGGCTTACGAAGTGTTCGACCTGATGGGGAAGAACCCGCTGCTGGAAATCGCGCTGGAGTGCGAGCGTATCGCGCTGGAAGACGAATATTTCGTGAAGCGCAAGTTGTATCCCAACGTGGATTTTTATACCGGGCTGATTTACCAGTCGATGGGATTCCCGACGACGATGTTCCCCGTGCTGTTCGCGATTCCGCGGATGTCCGGGTGGATTTCGCAGTGGGAAGAACTGCTGCTGGATGCGGAGCAGAAAATCGCGCGGCCGCGGCAGGTTTATCTGGGTTACGATACGCGGAGCTACGCGCCGATCGAACAGCGATCGTAGTCCGTGGCCTGTGGCCCGTGTTCCCCGGCCCGATGAAACAAAAAACCCGACTAGCAGCCAAGGCAGTTGCGGTCGGTGTTTCCTTTCATGAAGGTTCATAAATTCACACTTCCCTGCGGCTGAGTAGCCTTTTTGCATACGCGCGGGAGGCTAGCCACTCGACTTTCCGGGACCGCGCGGTATAGTCGATTAGAAGAGGTCTTATGGGTCAGTCGCCGAATACTCCAGGACATCCAGGGCCCCGCCGCCGCAGCCAACGCGTTTTGATGCAAGTACCCGTGCGAATTTGGGGAAACGACGCGCAGGGCAAAAAATTCGAGGAAGCAACCGCGACGCTTGCGATCAACGCGCATGGTGCGCTGGTGATGATGCAGGCGCGGGTCACCAGTGGCAGCAAAGTCCAATTGCAGCACAATCTCACCAAGGAAGAGCAGGAGTGCCATGTGGCGTTCCTTGGGCCGGTACGCGCGGGCAAGGCGGAAGTGGGGCTGGAATTTTCCGATGCGCGGCCGAGTTTCTGGCGAGTGGCGTTTCCGCCGGAAGATTGGTCGCCGAAGCATCCCGAAGCGCGGACCATGCTGTCCACGAATCCGATCACGCAAGGCAAGAAGTAGACCCGTTTCCTCCTTAAGACCCCTTTGGTATCCTGAGGCTCTCCAAGTTTTTTCCTGAACTGCTAGACTCTCCGCATGCGCTATGTCTTCCTTTTGGTGGTTTTATTTTCCTTCGATAACCCTTGGTGGGCGGTGCAGGAGAGTGGTGTTGACTCCAATCTGCGGGGCATATCCGTCGTGTCAGCGTCCGCCAACGGCGAGGTGACCATCTGGGCGAGCGGTTCGAAGGGCGTCGTGGTGCGCTCGGCGGATTCCGGAAAAACGTGGCGGAGGTTGCGCATTCCGGAAGCGGAATCGCTGGATTTTCGAGGAGTACAGGCGTTTAGCGCGAGGACAGCTTTCCTGATGTCCAGCGGCGAAGGCGCGCAATCGCGAATCTACAAGACCACGGATGGCGGAGAGAGCTGGAAACTTCAATTCCAGGGCGAGCAAAAAGAATTTTTCCTTGATGCTCTGATCTGTAGCGACGAAAGGCACTGCGCGGCGCTAAGCGATCCGGTGGACGGCACATTTGTGATCCTCACAAATGTGGACGGCGAACATTGGACGGAACTGCCGCACGAGAATATGCCTGCGGCCTTGCCCAAAGAAGGTGCCTTCGCCGCCAGCAATTCAGCGCTCTGCCTGGATGGGAAGGACATCTATTTTGGAACAGGTGGCCCGGCCGCGCGCGTTTTTGCGTCGCATGATTTTGGCAAGACCTGGACGGTGGTGGAGACGCTGATAGTCAGTGGCAATGCGTCCTCGGGGATTTTTTCGCTTTTCTGCGATGAGAGGACCATCGTCGCGGTTGGCGGGGATTATCAGGATCCGGGGCGCGCCTACAAGAATGCAGCGGTATCCAAAGATGGAGGGAAAACCTGGGTGCTTGCGACGCAACTGCCCGGCGGGTATCGCTCGGCGGTCGGAAAATACAATGGTGGATTTGTGGCGGTCGGGCCTACTGGAACAGAGATGAGTGCGGACGGCTTGAACTGGAATTCCATCGGCAAGTTGAATTTCAACGCTTACTCGTTTCCCGCGGCCGGGGGCGCGGCCTGGGCAGTGGGGCCGCATGGTGCCGTGGCCAAGTTTCTGGATCAGACGAAATATTAGATTTGAGGGGTAACGGCGGGCGTGGAATTCCCTGCGTCGAAACTGGGCCAAAGTTCGAGTTGAGTGGCCCCGCGAAAACCGTAAAAGCGGTGGCAGAGCCACCGCACTCCAAAGTAAGAGCGGCTCAACAGAAATCAGGGTGCGTTACGGGTGGACTGCTGCGCGTTGGCGTGGACGCCGGCGGACGCGAATTCGAACCGGATGAGCCAGACGCTGGGGATTCCGTGGCCCCCAGCCTCGGCGCCGGAGAATTGCCACTGGCGGGCGGCCTTTTCGGCTTGGGTGGCAAAATATTTACTGGGACCCGGCGAGTCGAACTCCGAGCCGATTACATTCCCCGCCGCATCCACCTGAACTTTCACCGTCACATGGAAGCTGCCGTGAATTGTGTTGAGCGCCTTTTGCGGCGGCTTCGGCAGGACTTCATTCAGCACCTCGCCGCGGCCGACAACTTCGCCAGCCGTTTTCGTGCGTGGAGTTGGGGCTGGATCGGCCCGCAAAACCGCAGGGGCGGGAGCGGTCGAAGCGCTTTCAACGGACCGTTTCATTTTGTTCGGCGTTTCACTCCTGGCGGCTTTCCCGGGCGCTTCTGCAGCGGGGGCGGCTGCCAGGGGTTGGGAATTACCCGTATCCGAGGGGTTTGCGACAGCAGGCTGTTCATTGGTCACCGAAGCGGAAGTGGAAGAAGGCTGGCTGTGAAAGTTGAAAAGCCTCGGGATGGCGAAGATGAGTCCGGCAAAAACGGCAGCGCCGAGAAGAACGGGTACAAGGTAATCAAACAGCGAGAGATTTCCGCGCTTCGCGGGCAGCGGCACGCGCCGTGCCGGAATTTCCGCAACGACGGCGGGCATTTTCGCCAGAGGCACCGCGGGTTCGCTCGATAGAGGGACGCTCAGCGGAGAGACATTCGCGATTGCTTCCGCATCCGGCTCCACAGGAGCGATTGAAGGCGCGGTCGCTACAGCCGCGGCGGCAGCCAGGGGAGCGGGGTTGAGGCGTGCGGCGATTTCGGCGACGCTCCAGCGGTGGTTCGGATCGCGGCGCAGAGCATGCTTTGCAATCACGAGAAAGAGGTCGGGGAGCTCGCGAGGGACCGCCGGATCCGTCGATGGCTCGGACGAAAATACCGGCGGATGTTGCGTCAAGGCTTCGACAAGCGTGACGCCCAGCGACCAGACGTCTTCCTTGGGAGAAACGGGTGCGGATTGCATTTCGGGAGCATCGAAGATGTCGCGGCCACGAAGAATCTGGCGTTTTTCGCCGATGGGAAAGATCGATTCGCTCGAAAGTTTCAGACGGTCGTGCGTGGCGAGAATGTTCGAAGGTTTCACATGGCCGTGGACCAAGCCCTTGCCGTGAAGGTAGACGAGCACGTCGAGAGCCGGGTCCAGGACATCGCGCACTTCTTCGGCGGTAAGCGCGCGCTGCGGCAAAATCTCGCCGAGGTTTTCCTCGGCAAATTCCAGGACCGCATAAATGAATTGCAGGTCATCCAGGCGGCAGTGGCCGACATCGAAAATGGTAAGCAAGTTGGGATGGTTGAGATGAGCGGCGCGCTTCCACAGGCCGAGCTGCACTTCGGCAGCGGGCGACCCGGCAGCAATCAGTTTGAGCACCGCTTTTTGGCCCGGGGGATTCGCGAGTTCTGTCAGAAAAACGGCGCTGAATTCCGTGCCGGAGAGACATTGACCCAGGACGAATTTGCCGTCGACAGGCTGGCCTTCCCATCTTTTCCATTGCTCGGTCATAACGCACCCCACGCGAAGTGATTTCGATATCCGCAAAGCCAGGCGGGGAGTTTACCTCCCGTTGCCTGTATGGGAGAAGCACCAAAGCGTCTGGGTCTGGGCTACGCCGGGAAAGACCGAGGGTAGCAGGCGCCGGGGGCTGGGCGCTTGTCGCCCCCATCTTCGCATAGGAGCGCGCCGAAGCAACAGGGTACCTGTTGCTGATTAGGAACCGGCGGGGGTACGCGGCAGGAAGAGCTGGGCGGCAAGGGCGATAAGCGCTGGAAAGCAGACCAGGACATAGCGAGGTTCGGGAGTCTCGAGAGTAGTGAGAAAGGCGGTGCGCAGAAGTATGTAGAGGAAGAAAAGGGACAGGGCAGTGCAGGCGGAGGAGGAGCGGCGCAAGCGGAAAGCACCGCACAAGGCGAGAGCCACATAGAGAATGTTGAGGGAGAAAAGGAAGATGGTGACGCGCTGGTCGACAGGATCCTCCTGCCTCATGTACATGAGGGGGAACACGTTACCAGAGACCGGAACGAGTTCGATGCGCGGGGTAAACCAGATGCGGACCGCGCGGCGCAACGGCAGGAAGAGGTAGGTGCGCAGAGGATGGCGAGTTGTACGTTCGCGCGCGAGTTGCGCGAAGACGGCGTCCTCTTCCGGAGTAAGGGTGAGCGCGTCATTGTAGGTGTCGAGTACGGCGGAGGCACGATCGCGTTCCTCGGGAGTGTCAAAGGCAGCGGGAGGAATGTCACTTAGATGAATCTCTTCATCGTTCAATTTCCAGGAAACCAGATAGCAATCGCGAACACGATAGAGCCAGGTACGCTCCCAAGCCATGAATCCTTTGGGATCGAGTTCACCGGGGAGCATGGCATCTTTGGGAGTGAGGGGTTGAAATTCATGGAGGGTGACGGCGTTTCGGATGGTCCAGGGGATAAGGGGCAGGGCGGCAGCGAAGCACATCAGGGCGACGGTATGGAGGAGGCGCTTGGATTCACCGCGGCGGAAAAGCACGACGGCCAGGATAAGGAATGCGGTGATGAGGAGGAGCGGGGCTTCGGGGCGGAAGAGAGTGCCGAGGCCGACGGTAAAGCCGGCAAGCGCAGTGGCCAACCAATACATGCGGCCATTTAGGAGCCACGGCCCGAGAGAGGAAACGCCGGAGGCGCTGGCGATGACGGGCACGAGAAACAACAGGGAGAGGGCGGTGAGAAAAATGGCCCAGACTTCTGTTAATGGAACGGCGGTATAGTTCGCTGTGAACGGGCAAATAGCGGCGAGCCAAAGGCCGGCGAGAAATGCGCGGCGAGTGGATGCCTCTTGATTCCACAGGAGAGCCAGCAGAGCGGCGAGGGCGCCGACCAGCAAGCAGGTGGATAGATCCACGAAGGCCTGCGCGAGGAGAACGGCGCGGCGCGCGGCTTCGCCCGTTTGCCCGGTGATTGCGTAAACGATGGCGAGAAACGCGGGATACCCAGGCATGCGGATGTCCACGGAGACAGGCTGACCGCCAACGTCCATGGCGTATTTGGCGTGTTTGAGCCAGTTGGTGGCAAGCTGGTCGTAAATAACGGTGTCGCCGGCGCCGGCGGGAAACTTCAACACAAAAAAGAGGCGCAGGGCGGCACCGGTGACGATTGGCAAAACTGGGCTCGAGAAAACTCGCTTCATCCGTACTTTGCATCTTACAATACGGGAGAGATTGTTCCACCCAACGGAGTGATTCTGGCCAGTAAGGCGACCCCACCCCCGCCTGAGGGCAACGACGGTTCATGAAAGAACGAAAACCGATCTTTTACGACTCAGAGAAAGTCCGCTGGCGGCGCACCCGCCGCATCATGGAAATCAGCGGCGCGATGCTGACGCTGCTGCTGGTGTATTTCTTTCTAACCATCGCCGGGAGCGTGGAGCTGCCGGCGGCGCTGTTGCCGGACACGCGGCCCATCTATCATTCGGTGAAAAAGAAGCTGTTGAAGCCAGTGGTGTTTCGCGAAGGGCGCCACAAGCGCGTGGCGAACATCGGCCAGATTCCGGCGAAGTATGACCCGCTGCGAGCGGCATTTTTTGTAAGCTGGGATCCCAACAGCCTGGCCTCGTTGAAAAAACACTACAAAGACATCGACTTGCTGATGCCGGAGCAGCTGCACGCGGTGACGGCGGACGGGGCGATTACCGTTGTGGACTACGAGCGGAACCAGACGGTTAAGGCCTCGCCCGGCGAAGCGCTCTCCAGGCTGCAGCAGGACAAGCTGCACCAGTGGATGCGTTCCCTGAATCCTCCCGTGGAACTTCCCATGATGGGCCTGCTGAACAATTATGACGGCGCAGTGTGGCGAGTGAAGGAGATGGAGGAGTTGCTGGCGAATCCGGCGGCACGAAGCCGGCTGATCACGGACGTGACGCAATACGCGGTGGCCGCGAAGCAGGCGGGCATCGTGGTGGACTTCGAGGAAGTCCCCGACGAGAGCCAAGATAATTTCCAGAAGTTCATCGGGCAGTTTGCACCCGCATTGCATGCCGTGGGACTGAAGCTGATGATTGCCCTGCCGGCGCGAGATGACTCCTACGATTACGAATTTTTCGGCAAGGAGACCGACGCGATCATCCTGATGAATTATGACCAGCACTGGCTGACGTCTCCGCCGGGGCCGATTGCGGCGCAGGACTGGTTCGCGGAGAACCTGCGGCAGGTGCTGGAAGTGGTGCCGGCGCAAAAGATCGTGGTGGGGATCGCCAACTATGCGTACGACTGGACGGAAACTTCGAAGAAGGAAAAGCCGCACTCGGAGGAGTTCAGCATCCAGGAAGCGCTGCTGCACGCCTATGAGTCGGAAAGCGAAATGGAGTTCGATCCAGCTTCGCTGAATCCGCACTATTCGTATTCGGACGAGCAGAACCATACGCACCAGGTGTGGCTGCTGGATGCGGTGACGGCGTACAACGAATTGCGGGCGAGCGAACGGCTGGGCGTGCAGGGCACGGCGTTGTGGAGGCTGGGATCATCGGACTCGTCGTTGTGGCCAGTATGGGACGCGACGCACCCGGACGATACGATTCGCGCGAAACTGGCGGACCTGCCGCCAGGGCCGGACTTAATTCTAGAAGGAGATGGTGACATCTGGCACATTGCCGACGTGCCGAAGCAGGGCAGCCGCAGCATTACCTACGATCCGGTTACGGAGCTGATAACGGACGAAAAGTATGAGGCGTATCCGCTTTCCTACGACATTGACCAGATCGGGGGGGCAAAAAACAAGGTTGTGTTGTCGTTTGACGACGGGCCGGACCGGCGATGGACGCCAAGGATTTTGGACATCCTGAAAGCAAAGCACGTACCCGGAATATTTTTTGTGATCGGGGACCAGGCGAACCGCGCGCCGGACCTGTTGAAGCGGGAATACAACGAGGGCCACGAGATCGGGAACCACACGTGGACGCACCCCCAGTTCGATGAAATTTCGCGGACGCAACTGAAGTGGGAACTGAACCTGACGCAGCGGCTGATCGAAAGCACGCTGGGAGTAAAGTCGCTCTTTTTCCGGCCGCCATACGGCATCGATCACCAGCCTGAATACGCCGAGGAAGTGGCGCAACTTCCCTACCCGCAGGAATTGGGCTACATCATCGTCGGGCAGAGAATAGATCCCGACGACTGGCGAATGACGGAAGAGAAGCTGCAACGCCCGGCGCAGGAAATTGCGGACGACGTGATGCAGCACGCCAGGAACGGAAACGTCGTGCTGCTGCACGACGGTGGTGGGGAGCGCGAGCAAACGGTTGCGGCTCTGCCGCTGATCATTGACGGGTTGAGAGCGAAAGGTTATCAGTTCGTGTCGGTGGCGGATTTGTTGGGAAAAACGAGGGCGAACCTGATGCTGCCGCTGACGTTCCGTGAACGGCTGGCAGCCCAGGCGGACGGATTTATCTTCAGCATATTTCAGTGGTCGCGGTTCGCCATCGCAACGGTATTTATCCTGGGAATTGTGTTGGTGAGCGGACGCGCGCTGATTATCGGGATTTTGGCGATCATTGAGAAATTGCGGCCTGACAATGCGAAGCTTCCAGAGCCTCCCCCAGGAGTGACGGTATTGATTCCGGCGCACAACGAAGAGAGCGTGATCGTGCAGACGGTGGAATCGGTGCTGCTCTCGGATCTGAACGACCTGCAGGTGATTGTGGTGGACGATGGATCGTCGGACCGGACGCTGGAACTGCTGGAGAGCAATTTCGGCAACAATGCCCGCGTGCAGATTCTTCACCAGGTGAACCGGGGGAAGGCGGCGGCGCTGTGCACCGCGCGCACGCAGGCGAAAACTGAGTTCGTGGTGACGATTGACGCGGATACTGAGATTGAGCCGGATGCCATCCGCAAATTGTTGCGGCATTTTTCTGATCCGAAGGTGGGCGCGGTGGCGGGAAACGTGAAGGTGGGCAACCGTTCGCGCTGGCTGACTCGCTGGCAGGCGCTGGAATACATCACCAGCCAGAACATGGAGAAGCGCGCGTTTGATTTGTTGAATTGCATCACGGTGGTGCCAGGAGCCCTGGGCGCGTGGCGAAGAGAAGCGATTGAAGCGGCCGGGGGGATCACGGCGGACACAGTGGCGGAAGACGCGGACCTGACGATCGCCATCCGGCGGCTGGGATGGCGAGTAACTTACGACGAAGAGGCGATTGCGTGGACGGAAGCGCCGGAAACGCCGGGGCAGCTGATCCGGCAGAGATTCCGGTGGACGTTTGGGACGCTGCAATCGTTCTGGAAGCACAACGACACGTTGTTCCGACCGAAGTACGGGACGCTGGGCTTCGTGGCGCTGCCGAACATTTTTGTATTTCAAATTTTGCTGCCGCTGGTGTCGCCGGTGCTGGACCTGCTGTTCCTGGGGAGCCTGGTGCTTTGGGGACTGGCCGGGCTGCACATCACCCAGATACCGCACTTGTGGACGACGGACGACGTGCAGCGTTCGGTGGTGTTTTTCCTGGGATTCCTGCTGATTGACGTGCTGACCTGCGTGATTGCGTTCGCGCTGGAAAGGCACGAGGATTGGACGCTGCTGATTCCGGTGCTGCTGCAAAGATTTTATTACCGGCAGTTGATGTACATCGTGCTGTTCCGCTCGGTGAAGGAAGCCGTGAGCGGGCGGCCGGTGGGGTGGAAGGGCGTGGAGAAAGAACCGCCCGCGCTGGAGCCGGCGACGCTGTAATTGGTTGCGTGAATTGCAGCATAGATTGCCATTTGTGATTCCCTAGACAATTCGATTCTGGTTCTCCTTAGGTCGAGGTCCTAAACCTATTGTTTTCGGATGAATTCAGGGCGACAGGCGGGGGAGAAGGCGGCCGGCGAGCTGCGGCGATTAGCTGAAGTCTGTGTCAAAGCTGCCACCCTGCTGTAGCTCCTTTACAACTTTTTACAAACCTTTGCGTTGGCTTGACACATCGGTTCTGGCGGTTCTTTATAGTTTTGCCCTGGTGAGAACAAGTGGCCCACCGGGCGAGGATTCGAATGTTCAAGAAATGGCGATTGACGGACCGCACGCGAACGCTCCTGACACTGGAGCTGGCCATTGTGATTCCGGCGGCAGCCTTAATGGGTTTCAGCATCTGGAACCTGAAGCATATCCAGCGGTCTGGGGGGGTCGAAGCGGCCTTCCAACGCGACTTTTCTCACGTGCTGATGATTGCCGAGAAGAAATCCTGGCACAAGGCCAACGATTTGGTCATGCCTGTTCGAAACAAGTTCCCTAACGCCGACGAGGATCGCGCCAAAATCAAGGCCAAGCTCGAGCAAATACTGACGGAACATCCCGAATTCGCGTATGCGTTCCTGTACGACAAAAAGAGCAACCTGTTTGTGAGCCGGGTGCAGCCGGGACGCGACTGGGATTCGGGTTTCTACGCGCGTGCTCAGGAGTCCATCAACATGGCACAGTCGTGGATTCCCCTGGAGGCCCCTCAGATGGCCGCGAAGGTTCACCTGATGATGGAGAAGGAAGACGAGCCAGTGCTGTTCGAAGGCGGCTGGGCGTTAAACGATAATCAGCGCACCTATTATAACCTGGCTTACTTTATCCCCCTTGACGTGCCGAAAGATCGCGTGGAGCTTGGCTTCGTCTCGTTTGATGAAGACTATCTCCGCAAGACGTTTTTGCCCGCGATGATGAAGGATGTCTTGACCAGCAGGAGCAATGTTTTGCAGCTCGAAGAGAATCCACCGGTCATGATGATTCATCCGTCGAAGGATTCGACCCCCTGGGTGGCCTCTGCAAATTGGGATGGTGGCACTCCGGAAGCAGAGCGCAACTTTGAATATGTTTTCCCCGGTTTAAGTGCAGCGATCAAATACCAAGGCACAACAGTCGCAGATTTGGGGTCGAAGTTCCTTCGATATAACTACATCGTCCTTGCGGCACTCTCTGTGCTGATGGTCGGCGGAATCTTGCTGACCTATCGCAACGTCTCCAGGGAAATGACACTGGCGAGAGTGAAGTCCGACTTTGTCGCCAACGTCTCGCACGAATTGCGAACGCCGCTGGCTCTGATTCGGCTCTATGCCGAGACACTGGAGCTGGGGAGGCTGAAGGACAAGGAGAAGTACCAGGAGTATTTTCGCATTATCCGGGAAGAGAGCGAACGTCTGACGGCGCTTATCAACAACATCCTGGATTTTTCCCGAATCGAGGCCGGACGAAAGGAATACGAGTTCCAGGAAACCAACCTGGCTGAACTGGTGCATTCGACCCTAGAGTCGTATCGCTTCCAAATCCAGCAAAACGGCTTTGCGTTCGAGGAGAACATCTCGCCCGATATTCCACCGGTGAAGGTGGATCGCGAGGCGATCGCCCGATCGCTACTCAATCTGGTGAACAATGCACTGAAGTACTCCAAGGATAAGAAGTTCATCGGCGTAAGTCTGTACCGCTCGAACAGGTCCATAAACCTGGAAGTCCGGGACAGGGGCATTGGCATCCCGCCCAACGAGCAGGAAAAAATCTTCGAGAAGTTTTACCGGTGTGGAGACCCGCTGGTCCACAACGTGAAGGGATCGGGATTGGGCCTCTCCCTCGTCCGGCACATCGCGCGGGCGCACGGCGGGGATGTCCTGGTGGAGAGTGAACCCGAGAAAGGCAGCAAATTCACGATCGCGTTGCCGTTCGGCCCTACTTCACAAACGGGAAGCGCAACTGCATAAGGGAGACGGAATGAGTCCAGTGAAGATTCTGATTGTCGAGGACGAGCCGAACATGGTCGCCGGATTGCGCGATAACTTCGAGTTCGAGGGGTTTCAAGTGCTAACGGCGCTCGATGGCGTCGAGGGACTTGAACGGGCGCTGAAGGATTCACCGGATTTGATCGTACTCGACGTGATGATGCCGCGCATGAGCGGGCTGGATGTATGCAAGCAGCTGAAGGCCAAACGCCCCTCAATTCCCATCATCATGCTTACGGCGCGGGGCCAGGAAGTAGACAAGGTCGTCGGCCTGGAACTTGGCGCCGATGATTACGTCACCAAGCCTTTCTCGATCCGGGAACTACTCGCTCGCGTGAAAGCCGTTTTACGCCGGGCACAGACACTCCCGAAAGAGCAGGACCGCTACACCTTCGGGGATGTAGACGTGAATTTGCGGAGCTACCAGGTGCTGCGTGGCGGTAACCCGGTGGAGTTTTCGAGTAAGGAATTTGAGCTTCTGAAGCATTTTCTATGTCACTCCGGGGAGACGCTGAGCCGCGAGCGGCTGCTCGACGAGGTTTGGGGGTATGAGAACTTCCCGACCACACGGACGGTGGATGCTCATATCGTGAGGATCCGGCAGAAACTCGAACCCGTTCCGGAGCAGCCGCGATTTTTTCTGACCGTGCATGGAGTGGGCTACAAATTCGTAGGATGAAATGAACATGATCACCCCAAGCATAGAAACACAGAACGCAACGCGAAAGGTGCCCGGGAAGCGCCCGGCGCCAGAGGCGAGGCGCGGGGCGGATGGGCAGGCACGCAAGCAGGCGACGGCTCCAACTGCAACCGACTTCACGGAGAGCACCCCATCCCTGAGAGACGAGCTCGATAGCCTGCGCCGCGAGCACGCAAGGCTGCAACAGGCCATCTACGAGGCGGCCCAGATCCAACGGCGGCTTTGCTCCCCACGCGAACTCGTTTGGGGCGAGTTCGAAATCGCCGGTGAAATTTTCCCCGTGCGCCATCTGTCCGGAGATTTTTTCAAGGTGATGAAACTCGGCTCCGTGCTTGGGATAACCGTAGGCGACATCGCGGGCAAAGGTTTATCGGCGGGAATTTGGCAAGCCCATCTGATGGACTTGATCCAGCGCAATGCGCAATCTTACCAACTTTCAGCTGACGTGGTCGCCGCGGTTAATCGCGAGCTATGCCAGGATCAGAATGAACCGCCGATCGCGGGGCTATTTTTTGCCAGACTCGATCCGGAGCGCGGTGAACTTGTTTACTGCAACGCTGGCTTGCCGCCTCCGCTGCTTTTGCGGCGCAACAAGTCGGTGGAACGGCTCGAAGAAGGCGGCCCGATGCTGGGCGCACTGCAAGAAGCGACGTACAAATCGGGGAGTGTTTGCCTGAATCGAGGCGAAATACTGTTGGCTTATTCTGACGGCCTTACGGAATGCCGGAATTCCCTGGACGAAGAGTTTGAGGTGGAGAGGCTGACGGCCTCGGCGAAGGCAATCGGAGGGGCGACGGCGAACCAGATTCTGTTCTCGACGCTTGGAGCCGTGCTCGATTTCGCCGACACGTGCTCGCCTGAGGATGATTTGACCCTACTGGTTGTCCGCCACAGCGAAACTTTAGCGCCACAGCAGTCTGACGCGAGCAGGCAGCAGAGCGCGAGGCAGCGCCGCCGCACGAGTTCCGATCCTCGACCGAGGCAAGCAACGAAGAAAGCGGAAACTAGTACGGTCCGCTAGACAAGGCTAACACCGAGCTCGGCCAGTTGAAGCGGGCGAGCCCGGAGCTGTTGGTGTGTCCAAGTCAGGAGAAAGGGACAAGAGATGGCTACAAAATCTGCTTTGATGATTATGGGAAATGCGGCGTTTGGCGTGACCCGGAATCCGGCGCCGTCGATCTGCCCCGAGGTGTTCGGCACAATTTATTCAGCTCACTATCGGTACGTTTTGGGAATTTGCCGGCGGTTTTTCCGGCAACCGGAGGACGCCGAGGATGCGGCGGCCGAGGTCTTTTTGAAGCTTTATAGAGTTTTGCACCAAAAAGACGAGAGGCTGCCTTTTCGCCCGTGGGTCGCGCAAGTGGCGTGGAGGCACTGCATTGACAAAATGCGGCGGCAAACACGCGAAAGGAGGTTTTCCCAAGAGGACCCTGATTTTGAGCGTATTCCCGATCGTTCCATTTCTTCGCCCCTGTCCCAACTCTTACGCAAAGACGAACACCGCCAGTTCCGGGAACAGTTAATTCGCCTGCCGGAGCGATACAGAGCTCCGCTCATCCTGCTCTACTACAAGCGGATGAGCTATTCCGAGATCGCTCGCGTGCTGAACACGCGCCTTCCCACGCTCAGGACGATGATTTTTCGGGCCAGAGTCCGCCTGCGCCGCAATTTGCGCCCCGAGCGGCCTGGGAACAATTAGCCAGCTCGACGCGAACACTCGCGGCGTTTCAACGACTATCGGCAATTGATCTATATCGTGCTGTTCCACTCGGAGAAGGAAAAGGGTCGGCGGAAAATCCGCCGGCCCTTATTGTTGAGGTTCCGAGACCCGCGGGGATCCGAGATTGCCGACACGGTACGCTAGTTCCGGCGAAGTGGCCTGCCCGCTGCGTTGGACGGTGTAGTTGAGTTCGCAAAAGCGGCCGACGGGCGGCTGTGCTTCAGAAAGAACCGAGCTTGGCTACCTGAAGGTAGCCGCTACGGAGAGCGGATCAGTGGGAGGAGTGAGTCTGCGCGGGGGAATTTTGCGGGGGCGGGAAGAAGAAGTCGCGGGGAGTGGCGCGGAACTGGCGCCAGAGGTTGCGGAGGATATTTAGGTGGTCACGGCGAGAGACGTCCTGGGCGCGGAGGGCGAGGCGCAGGGCGAGATAGAAGCTCACACCTAGATTGAGCACGAAGGTTACGGCGATGCCGAGGCTGGCCAAGATGAGGGCGCCGCGGCCAAGGATTTCCGGCCCGCGAGAAGTGATGCCGAGCGCCACTGTTCCCGTGGAGAGAGTGACGTGGCGGACATCGAGGGGCACGCCGAAGAAATGGCCGAAGACCGGGGTCATGCCGAGCATGAACCCGAGCACAATGGAACCGCCCCAACCGGCGATATTTTTAGAGAAGGAATCGGAAAAACGCAGGAGAGTATCGGGTTTGAGCGCGGCGCCCCAGCGGTGCTCGGCTATGGCCCTGGGCAGCTGATGGTAGATGGCCCAGTTTTCGATCCAGCCGCCCGCGAGGCTGGAGAGCCAGAGAATGACGCCGGTGAGAGCGGCGTAGAAAATAGTGCCGCTGCGAAGCGGGTTGAGGGATTTGACGGCATAGTCCGCGGTTTCGGCGGAGAGAAATGGCGAGCCCGCGGCGAGCTTCCAGAGAATGCTGAAAACGACCGCGCCTGCGCCAACAGCGATAATATTGCCGAGAGCGGCGGCGAGTTGGGTGCGGAAGATGCGCTGGACGTAGCGGATGAGTTCGTCAACCTTGGAAGTGTCTTTGCAGTTGTGAATGATGCGCGCGAGCGTGGCGCCAGTCATCGAAGGCTGTTTGGTGGCGAGCGCGAGATGGTAATTCTGCATCAGCACAAAGCTGATTGCGTAGTTCAGTCCCGCCAGAAAGCCTTCTATAAAGGGCGGGAGGCCGCGGTGAGTGACCATCAGCTTGATCGCCGCGGTTCCAACGGTAAGCAGACCTCCACCGAGGGCGGCTTTCCACATCTGCGCATATTCGGCGCGATTCGAAGAGATATAGTGTTCGCCGGTTTTGCCGGCCCACTCGACGATTTTCAGGGCCAGCAGGCGGAAGCTGTTGTGCGCCAGGCTCCAGAGGCTCCGGTCGTTCAAGCGGCCGCGGATGACATCTTTCATGAGGCGCAGGGCGGTTAACAGCTGGGGTGGGCCGGGCTGGGAGAGAAGCGTTCCGGAGATGAGTTCCATGCGGGAGAGGCTTTTTTCGATGACGTCGAGGGCGTAGACAATGTCGAGATTGACGCCGCGGGCGTCGAGGTGGGCCACAATCGCGGACATTTCGGCGCGGCATTCGGCGACAACGGCTTTCCAGGCCTGCGCCGCTGCGGAAGCTCCGTCTTTTTTTCGCAGGGCCTCAACCAAATCGTCTCCTGCGCGGGTGAGGCGGTAGAACGGAGATTGCTGAACGGCGCAAGGACTGCTGCGAAGGCGAAGTTTTTCGGAAAGGCCGAGGCCCTGAGCGCGTGCGCCGAGGAGGCAGAACGCGTCCAGCAAGGAAGCGAAAGGCACATCCCAAGCTTCGGGAATACTCACGGGCGCGATGAGAGCGACGGCGTAATTGAGCGCATCGGGAGGAAGGCTGAAGAAACGATCTACTTCCTTTTGGGTGGGGAAAAGCCGGAGGAAAAGCTTGGCAAGTTCCGATTCTTCGCGCGGCGCGGGAAGCAGGTTGTTGAAGAGCCGATCGAATGCTTCCGGGAGCAGGCCGCGGTCACTGGGCATGCCCGATTCGGCGAAGAGAGAGATGCCATCAGTTTCGTCGAGGATGGAGGCAATGCCGGCGTAGTAGCGGTCCCGAATTTCGTCGGAGGATCGTAGCACGGAGAGCCACACGCCTTCGCGGCGCCATTCTGAATAGGCGAGGGCAGGGGGAAGTGGTTCGCTCTGGAATGCCGGTATGCGCGCGTCACGAATGCGGAGCCAGGCATAGAGGTCGACGAGAGCATCGAGCCGGGCGCGACGGGTGCCGGCGCGGGTGAAGGTTTCGACGCGGTCGGCAAACTGTTGCAGCGTGCGATTTTTTTGCGCCTGTGGCGGGAAGAGGGAAAGGACGAGGTTTCTGGTCGAATCCACGCGGGAGGCCCTCGTCGTCATGGACTGGCTGGCGGCCATGGTAGCGAATCCCTTTGGGGGCATAGTAACAGTTCTGGGGAGTTCGCGCAGCCCCGGTGAATTTTCGGCGATTTCCATACGGTGGCAGGGTGTTGTAGGATAATTAACGAGTTGGGGAGAAGATCATGGGCACAACGTTTACGCTGAATGGAAAGTCCACGACCGTTGATGTCGATCCGCAGATGCCGCTCCTCTGGGTGTTGCGGGACACGCTGAACATGACGGGCACGAAGTTCGGCTGCGGGATGGCGCTGTGCGGCGCGTGTACCGTGCATATCAACGGCGAGGCGACACGCTCTTGCATCACGCCGGTTTCGAGCGTCGCCGGAAAGAAAATCACCACGATCGAGGGGCTTTCGGCGGATGCGTCGCATCCGGTGCAGAAGGCCTGGATCGAAGAAGACGTGCCGCAGTGCGGATACTGCCAGTCCGGGCAGATCATGTCCGCGGCGGCGCTGCTGGCGAAAAAACCCAATCCAACCGACGCGGATATTGACGATGCCATGAGCGGGAACATCTGCCGCTGCGGCACCTACCAGCGCATTCGCAAAGCCATCCACCACGCCGCTTCCCTGCAAGCCGGCAAGTAAAACCAAAACATTTTATAGCTGCGCGGCATCGCCGCGCAGAGGAACGAGGTCGCCATGGCAACTGCATCCTCTTTGGATCGCCGTGAGTTTCTCAGGAAGAGTGTCGCCGGGGGCGCCGCGCTGGTTATCGGCGTGTATCTGCCCGGGAAGTACGAGGCGTTGGCGGGGGTGCCGGCGAAAGATGGGGCGGCAATCAATGCGTGGGTGCAGATTGCGCCGGACGACACGACGACGCTGGTGATCGACAAGTCCGAGATGGGCCAGGGAATCAATACGGCGCTGACGATGATCCTGGCGGACGAGCTGGACCTTGACTGGAAAAAGATCAAGACGGAGTTCGCTCCGGCGGCTCCGCAATATTTCAACCCGGTTTTTGGATTGCAGGGCACTGGCGGGAGCACGAGCGTTCGCGGATCGTGGGAACCGTTGGCGAAAGCGGGGGCGGCGGCACGAGAGATGCTGATCGCGACGGCGGCGAAGCGGTGGAGCGTGGAGCCCAGCGCGTGCCACACGGAAAACAGCTCGGTGGTGAACACGGCCACCGGCAAGCGGATCGGGTATGGCACGCTGGTGGAAGAGGCGGCAAAGTTGCCGGTGCCGGCCAGCCCCAAGCGGAAGGACGCGAAGGACTACAAGTTCGTCGGGAAAGCGACGAAGCGGATCGACTCCAGCATAAAAGTAAACGGCAAGGCGGAATTTGGGATTGATGTGCGCCGGCCGAAGATGCTGCACGCGGCAGTGGCCCGGTGCCCGGTGTTCGGCGGCACGGTGAAGAGCTTCGATGCGACGAAGGCGAAGGCGGTGCCCGGAGTGAAAAGCGTGGTGCAGGTTTCCACCGGCGTGGCCGTCGTTGCCGACAACACGTGGTCGGCGATGAAGGGCCGGGACGCGCTGCAGATTACCTGGGACGAAGGGGCGAACGCGAAGAATTCGAGCGACGCCGTTCGCAAGCTCTATCAAGGACGCCTCCAGCAAACCGGCGCGATCGCGCGCAAGGACGGCGACGCGGACGGGACAATGGGCGGCACGGTGAAGAAAGTGGAAGCCGTCTACGAAGTGCCCTTCCTGGCGCACGCCACGATGGAGCCGATGAACTGCACGGCGGACGTGCGCGCGGACGGCTGCGACATTTATGCGCCGACGCAGTTCCAGACATTCGCACAGATCAATGGCGCGAAGATCACGGCGTTGAAGCCGGAGCAGGTGAAGGTTCACACGACGTATCTCGGTGGAGGATTCGGGCGGCGCGCCGAGTCCGATTTCATCATTGAGGCCGTGGAACTTTCGAAGGCGGCGGGCGCGCCGGTGCAGGTGACGTGGTCGCGCGAAGACGACATGCAGCACGATTACTACCGGCCGGCAGTGATGGTGAAATTCTGGGCGGGGCTGGACGGCAAGGGCGCTCCGGTGGCGTGGAAATCGCGAATTGTGGGGCCGTCGATCATGTCCCGGTTTTTCCCCGGGTCGGTGAAGAACGGGCTGGACGACACGGCGACGGAAGGCATCGCGACGCTGAAATATGACGTGCCCAATTTTCTGGTGGAGTATTTGCTGACGGAGCCCGGCGTGCCGGTGGGGTTCTGGCGATCGGTGGGAAATTCGCACAACGGATACATCGCCGAATGTTTTGTCGATGAGATGGCCAAGGCGGCGGGGAAAGATCCTTTCGAATTCCGGCGCGGGTTGCTGAGCAAGGATACGCGGCAACGCGGCGTGCTGGAACTGGTGGCGGAAAAGGCCGGATGGAGCAAGCCGCTGCCAGCGGGGCGCTATCGTGGAATCGCGGTGGTGGAATCGTTTGGAAGTTACGTAGCGGAAGTGGCGGAGATCAGCATCGACCGCACGGCGCATACGGTGCAGGTGCATCGCGTGGTGGCGGCTGTGGATTGCGGGCGGCACGTGAATCCGGAGACGATACGCGCGCAGATCGAGGGCGGAATCATTTATGGATTGACGGCGGCGCTGAAAGGTGAAATTACGATTGCGAACGGCCGCGTGGAACAGGCGAACTTCAACGATTACGACATGGTACGGATAAACGAAGCGCCGCAGGTGGAAGTGCACATTGTGGACAGCAACGACGGGCCCGGCGGAATCGGAGAGCCGGGGACGCCGCCGATTGCCCCGGCAGTGTGCAACGCGATTTTCGCGGCGACGGGAAAACCCGTACGGCGGCTGCCCATCAAGGCGGAAGATTTGGCGTAGATTGCATAACGGAATAGGAAGCCGACCTCCTAGGGTAGACCGGCGATTAGCGAGTGCAGGTCGGCGCGTGCTGACGGATTGAACGCGGATGCGCAGGGCGAGGTGGCGGCGGAGTGGGATTTGAGACAGAATGGGGCGTGAATTTACTTGCGCTGATACTGGCACTTGTGTCGTTGTTGATCTGGGTGGTGCTCACCTTTTTTCGCGGGGCGTTCTGGCAAGTTCTCGCGTTTGACGATGACATCGCGAAGCAGGAATCGTTGACCCGCTGGCCGCGGGTCGTAGCCATAGTGCCGGCGCGCAACGAGGCGGAGTTCATCGCGCGAACCGTGGATTCACTGGTCAAACAAGACTACCCAGGCGAACTGCGGGTTGTGGTAGTGGACGACCACAGCGAAGATGGGACCGGCGATCTGGCGCGGGAAGCCGCTGCACGAGCAGGAGCTTCCGATCGCGTTTTGGTCCGGCAAGGGGCGACGCTGCAGAGCGGGTGGACCGGAAAACTTCTGGCGATGCAACAAGGCGTGGAGAGCGCGGGAGCGCGAGAGTCCGAATATTTCTGGTTCACAGATGCGGATATCGAGCACGCGCCGGACGCGCTGCGCCGGGTGGTGCAACGCGCAGAAACGGAAAAACTGGATTTAGTGTCATTGATGGCACTATCGCAGGTGAATTCTTTATCGGAACACCTGCTGATTCCGCCGTTTCTTTATTTTTTCCTGAAACTTTACCCGCCGAGCTGGATTGCCAACCGGGAAGCGAAGACGGCTGGTGCGGCGGGAGGTTGCGTGCTGCTGAAACGCGAAGCGCTGGACCGGATGGGAGGGTTGGCGGCGATTCGCGGCGAGGTGATCGACGACTGCACGATGGCGAATGCCGTGAAGCGGTCGGGCGGGGGATTATGGATGGGCCTGACACGGAAAAGCGTGAGCTTGCGGACTTACGCGACGTTTACGGAGATAAAGGATTTGATCGCGCGGACGGCGTTCACGCAGCTTGGTTATTCCAGTTTGTTGCTGGCGGGAACACTGTTGGGAATGATCGTGACGTATCTGCTGCCGGTGATTCTCACGTTCAGCGGGCAGCCTGTGGTTTGGCGATTGGGGCTGGCAGCCTGGGCATTGATGGCGATCACCTATTTGCCGACGGTGCGGTTTTATAAGCTGTCGCCGCTGTGGGCCGCTGCGTTGCCACTGGCTGCGGCGTTTTATACCTACGCGACCTGGATTTCAGCGGTGAGGTATTGGCTGGGCCGCGGCGGGCAGTGGAAGGGCCGGGCGCAAGCGCCGGCGAAATCCTCGGTACAATAAATATTCCCTCTGCCCTCCCTGGAATCCGAAGCGAAAATGCCTTCCAACCACGTACATAGTGTGGAACTATTCCCCGCGTAGCAAACTAAAGTTAGTTAACGAATGCAGCTGGATCATCATGAAAACAAAATTTGGTGCAGCGGTTCTATTTGTTGCTCTCCTTTTATGTGCGGGGCGGACGCGCGGGCAGATTTACATTCCCACCAACGATCCGGCCCACTACGGGCCGTATAGCGGGGCGTTTTTGGCGGGCGGGGATGAATTGAAAAAACATCTGGTAAAGAGCGATACGGTGTTGCGCGCCGATTCGCCGTGGAGTTTATACGCATGGGTCTGGATGGATGAGGCTCCGAAAGGCGCGGTGCTGATCGCGGGTGTGGGCGATCCGGGTGAAGAGTATTCGCGCTACCTGGGAGTGGATGGAGAGAAGTTGTTTTACTGGGGAGGCAAGGACGCGACTTTTTCCGGTGCTGCCGGGCTGGCGCCGGGAAAGTGGCAATTTGTTGCGGCTATATTTGACGGGCAGGAAGTCCGGATTTACGCGAACGGGGCGAGGGTGGCGAGCGGGAAATTGGATCAAGGAAGAGTCAGCCCGCTGCTGGTGATTGCGCCGACACAATTCCCCGCGCAGGAGAACCGGCATTTTGCGGGAAAGATCGCGGGACTGACTGTGCTGCGGCGCGCGCTGACGGAAGAGGAGTTGAAGGAAAAGTTCGCGAGGCCCGTCGATTTCGCGACGGTTGTGTACGAGGAGGGGTCGAAACCGTGGCCGCTGCAGACGCAAGGCCAGGCGGGTTACCGCGCACCGCAGGATCCGGACACGATGCCGAGGACGAAGGCGGCATATTCCCGGCCGGAGAAAAAAACTGCGAGCGAAACGAAGCTGGGGATTGAACCGAAGAGTTCGAATGAGTGGGCGATTTCCGGACGCTGGAAGATGCGGCCCGCTCCGGAACTTTCGGAGAGCGGCGATGCGATTTCGCAAAAAAGATTCGCGACGAATGACTGGTGGTACGCAACGGTCCCGGGGACGGCGCTGACGACGATGATCAATCAGGGCGTTTATCCCGACCCTGATTACGGGCTGAACAACCTGGCGATTCCGGAAAGTTTGAACAAGCAGGATTACTGGTATCGAGCCGAGTTCACGGCGCCCGCGGGTTGGAAAGGGCAAAGGCTGACGCTGACTTTCGAGGGAATCAACTACGCGGCGGAAGTCTGGCTGAACGGGAACCGGCTGGGGACGATTAAAGGCGCGTTCATTCGCGGGGTGTTTGACGTGACGAATGCGATGAAGGCCGACGGAGCGAATGTGCTGGCGGTGCGCGTTTCGCCTCCGCCGCATCCGGGGATTCCCCATGAGCAGAGCATCAAGGCGGGGCCGGGTGAAAATGGCGGAATGATGTGCCTGGATGGGCCGACGTTTGTGGACACGGAAGGGTGGGACTGGATTCCGTCGATCCGGGATCGCGACACGGGAATCTGGCAACCGGTGACAGTGCGTGCGACGGGCGGAGTGAAGATTGGCGATGCGCAGGTGGTGACGAAGCTGCCGTTGCCGGAGACGAGTTCGGCGGATGTGGAGATTACCGTGCCGCTTGAGAACGAAGTGGGCGGAACGCTCAGCGGGACGCTGGAAGCGTCTTTTGAAAATGTAAAGGTGACGAAAACGGTTTCGCTGGGGCCGGGCACAAATAGCGTTAGGTTAGCACCTTCGGAGTTCGCGCAGTTGAAAGTGCAACATCCGCGATTGTGGTGGCCGAATGGATATGGAAAGCCGGAACTTTACACCTTGAAGCTGGCGGTGACGATCGACGGGAAAGAATCGGACGCCAAGAAAGTGCGATTCGGGATTCGGGAACTGACTTATGAATTGAGTCTGCTCGACAGCACGGGTCATCTGGAGCGCGTGGAGTTTTCGCCGACCGTGGCGCGGGCAAAGCAAGAGCAGATTGTGGATGTGACTCACAATGGCATCCGGAATGTCCCTTCGCCGGATCCGTTCCCATCGATTTTTCCGGAGGAGTGGAGAGACAGCTGGAAGTCGTGGGTGGCTTCGCTGAAACCCGGGGCCGAGAAATCGGCAGCGGTGAAAATTCTGGGCGATACGCGGGCCACGCCGTACCTGGCGATCAAGGTGAATGGCGTGCGAATCGCAGCGCGCGGCGGCAGTTGGGGAATGGACGACATGCTGAAGCGCGTATCGCGGGAGCGCCTGGAGCCGTTTTTCCGGCTGCATCGCGACGCGAACGTGAACATTATCCGAAACTGGGTCGGGCAGAGCACGGAAGAGGTTTTCTTCGAACTGGCGGACGAGTACGGATTGCTCGTATGGAACGATTTCTGGGCCTCGACGCAAAATTACAACATCGAGCCGGAGGACCCGGCGCTGTTCCTGGAAAATGCGCGGGACACGATTTCGCGCTTCCGGAATCACCCTTCGATTGCGGTGTGGTGCGGGCGAAACGAAGGCGTGCCGCAGCCAATCCTGAACCGGGGGCTTGAGGAATTGACGCGGACGCTGGATGGAACGCGGTATTACACGCCGACTTCGAATCAGGTGAATCTGCAAAACAGCGGACCCTACAAATATGTGGAGCCGAAACTGTATTTCACGATACTGAGTCACGGATTTTCGGTGGAGACGGGGACGCCATCGTTTCCGACGCTGGAGAACTGGCGGGCGTGGATTCCGCAGGAGGACCTGTGGCCGGTGAGCGATAACTGGGCGTATCACGACTGGCACCAGAGCGCGAACGGAGACATGACGCCGTTCATGGAGGAGATGGAAAAGGAGTTTGGCGCGCCGACGAGCCTGGAGGATTTTGAACGGAAAGCGCAGATGTTCAATTACGTGCAGCACCGCGCGGTGTTCGAGGGGATGAACGCGCATCTGTGGGCGCCGAATACGGGACGGATGCTGTGGATGACGCAGCCGGCGTGGCCGAGTTCGACGTGGCAGATTTTGAGCTCGGATTACGATACTCAGGCGTCGTTTTATGCGGTGAGGAAGGCGAGCGAAATGGTGCACGTGCAACTGGACCCTTCGAATTACGCGGTGGAGGTGGCCAATTCCTTGCCGGATACGAGGGAGGGGCTGACGGCGCACGCGCGGGTGTATTCGCTGGAGAACAAGCTGCTGGCGGAGCATGAAGAGAAGAAGGACGCGGCGAGCGGGACCACGGAGTTTTTCACATTGGACCTGGCACCATTTTTGAAAGAGAACGTGGCGCTGGTGAAATTGGAGTTGCGCGATTCGGGCGGGAAGCTGGTGTCGGACAATTTTTACTGGATGGGCGGAACGAGCGCGGACTACAGGAAATTGAACCGGTTGGGGGAAGCGCAGATCAAGACGACGATGCGGACGGCCGGCGATGGGGACGAGCAGCGCGTGAAGGTTACGCTGGAAAATGTGGGGAATACGGCGGCGATTGAATTGAAATTGACGCTGCTGGAGGCGGATGGAAAAACGCGGGTGCTGCCCGCGTATTACAGCGACAACTACGTTTCGCTGCTGCCGGGAGAGAAGAAAGAGATTCTTGTGGAGTTCTCTAAAGCGGAGCTGAAGGATGGAGTTTCGATCGGATTGCGCGGGTGGAATTTGGAGTCGCGCGTGGTGATGGTTGGGAAGGAATAAGGCTCGCGGTGACCGACCTAAAGGTCGGCCACTACAAAAGAAAGAGCGCAGCGAAGAATCGCTGTGCCACGCGGGCCGTTGGGCATCACAAATCATGGTGACTGGCATCACAATTTGTTATAGTTAGGTTGTTCGCGCGAGGGCTGTATCCTGAACTTAGGGAACGGCACCGGAGGCCGACATGAGCATCATTCCGAATGGGAACAGTGCAAAAGTGACCGTTCCCGAATTGCTGCAGCGGAAGTCCACGGCTGCGGATTCCACTAACAAAAAGAAGATCACCTGCCTGACGGCGTACGACTATCCGACGGCTCGCCTGATGGACGAGGCCGGGGTGGACGTGGTGCTGGTGGGCGATTCGGTGGCGATGGTGGTGCTGGGGTACGAGAGCACGCTGCCGCTGACGATGGAGGAGGCGCTGCACCACACGAAGGCGGTACGACGCGGTGTGCAGCGGGCGCTGGTGGTGGCGGACATGCCGTTCGGCACTTACCAGGGGGACATCAACGAGGCGCTGAAAAACGCTGTGCGCTTCGTGAAAGAGGCGGGCGCGGAAGCCGTGAAGGTGGAAGGCGGCGAACGGCGGCTGGAAGTGATTGCGCGGCTGACGGAATCGGAGATCCCGGTGATGGGCCACGTGGGATTGACGCCGCAATCGGTGAATGCGATGGGCGGATATCGCGTGCAGGGAAAAACCGAGAGGGCGGCGGAGCAGTTGCTGCGCGATGCGCGGGCGGTGGAAGCGGCGGGAGCGTTCTCGATTGTGCTGGAAGGAATCCCACGCGAACTGGCGACTGAAATTACGAAGAGCGTGCGCATTCCGACGATCGGAATCGGCGCGGGACCCGATTGCGACGGGCAGATCCTGGTGCTGCACGATCTGCTGGGGCTGACCTTCCAGGAGCCACCGAAGTTTGCGAGGCGGTATGCGAATGTGGGCGAAGTAATATCGCAAGCGGTGCGCGAATATTGCTCGGACGTGCAGGGCGGGAGCTTTCCTTCGGATGCGGAGTCGTATCACGCGCCGAATGCGATCAAGCCCGGGAAACCGATTCGAATTGCCCGCTGAGCGGGACATTTCCAACCAAATCATTGGTGGCAAGGAGGGCGGACATGACTCCGCAAGAGATGCTCGTGCTATATGAATTCAATGCCTGGGCCAATCGGAGAATGCTGGGAGCGGTTGCGGCGGTGAAGCCGGAAGAATTTTCGCGGCCAATGGGATCGAGTTTCGGTTCATTGCGCGACACGGCAGCCCACATTTATGGCGCGGAGTGGGTGTGGCTGGAACGGTTTCAGGGGCGTTCACCGGGATCGCTGCCGGATGGGGCTGAATTTCAGGATGTGGCCAGCTTGCAAAAAAGGTGGACAGAGCTTGAGAAGCGGCTGCTTGGATTTGTGAGCTCATTGACGCAGGAAGATTTGAACCGGGAACTGGAATACAAGACGTTGAAATTCGGCGTGTATAGCAATCCACTTTGGCAATCCATGCAGCATGTGGTGAACCATGGGACCTACCACCGCGGCCAGGTAACAACGCTGCTGCGGCAACTGGGTGCGAAGCCGGAGTTGACGGACTTGATGCACTATTACCGGGAACGCGCCACGGCGGCGGGCGCTTAGCGCGAATGGAGACGATTCGGACAATTGCCTGGATGAAGGAACGCGCGCGGGCGGCGCGGCAGGAGCAGCGAATCATCGGGCTGGTGCCGACGATGGGCGCGCTGCACGCGGGGCACCTGGCGCTGGTGGAGCGGGCGAAGCGGGAATGCTCGCCGGTGTACGCTTCGATTTTCTTGAATCCCAAACAATTTGCGGCGAACGAGGATTTGTCGCGGTATCCACGGCCGCTGGAGGCGGACGTGGAGAAGCTTACCGCAGCGAAGGTGGACGGACTGTTTCTGCCCGAGGCGGCGGAGATTTATCCGGCGGGTTTCTCGACGTATGTGCAGGTGGATGGATTGAGCGAGCGCTTGGAAGGCCGGTCGCGCGCGGGGCATTTTCGGGGCGTCTCCACGGTGGTGCTGAAATTATTTGAAATCGTGCAGCCGCGGTATGCGTACTTCGGGCGGAAGGACGCGCAGCAGGTGCGGATTGTGCAGCAGATGGTGCGCGACCTGAATCTGGATACGGAGATTGTGGTGTGCCCAATCGTGCGCGAAGCGGATGGGCTGGCGATGAGTTCGCGGAATGCGTATTTGCACGGGGAGGAGCGCAAGGCGGCGACAGTCCTGTACCGTGCGTTGCGCGCCGCGGAAAGCGAAATTGCGGCTGGCGTGCGGGATTCGCTGGAGTTGCAAGGAGCCATGCAAAAGGTGCTGGCGAGCGAACCGCGGGCGCGCGCGGATTACGCGGAGATTGTGGATGCGGAGACGTTTGAGCCGGTGGTGCGAGTGACGCGGCGGTGCTACGCGGTGCTGGCGGTGTATCTGGGGAAGACGCGGTTGATTGACAATATGTTGATCGAACCGGTGGGGGAAGAGTTACGGGTAGAGGTCTAGGCGGTATCCAGGCGCAATTTGTGATTTCTGTTCGATAGAATAGGCCAAAGCTCTGTCATTCTGAGCCCATCCGATGAGGATGGGCGAAGAACCTCATCGAAGCATTCAGGACAATTTGAATTTGAGATCCTTCAGGCATCCTTGTCGGATGCCTTCAGGATGACAAGCGTCGCTCTGCCAAATTTCAAGCCAATTCTTGCAGGTAGGTGAGGACTTCGGCGGCGTGGCCTTTGGCTTTGACGGGGTCCCAGATTTGTTCAATTTTGCCGTCGGCGCCGATCAGGAAACTGCTACGGACTATTCCTTTGAATAGGCGCCCCATAAATTTTTTCCCGCGCCACGCGCCGTAGGATTCGATCATCTTGTGCGTGGGGTCGCTGAGCAGCGGAAAATTGAGCTTCCACTTATCGCTGAATCTCTGCAGAGGCTCCAGAGTATCCGCGCTGGCTCCGAGGATGGACACACCCAACTGATCGAACTTCTTTTTTGCGTCGCGAAACTCGGACGCTTCGACCGTTCAACCGGGAGTGTTCGCCTTCGGAAAAAAGAAGAGCAGGACGCGGCGGCCTTTGAAGTCTTTCAGCGAGAGCGGCTTGCCGCCGTCGGAGGCGAGAGTGAACTCGGGGGCTTTGTCGCCGATTTTGAGCATGGCTATGTTTGAACCGTGTCTCGAGTCGTCCCGGACAGCAAATGGGCGACCGCGGTTTCTGGCGCCAGTCGGACTTCAAACAATTCGCGATTCCCCTCCTGCTCGGCGCCACTCACAGTGGTTACTATCGAGTATTGGCCAGGGAAAAGGACAGGGCCGGCGAGTTGGACAACTTCTTGGCAGAAGGTGTCATCGGACGGTTTCGTCAATTTGGTTTCGAACGAGATCGCGACGGTATTGTTTGGGTCCAATATGGAAGTTTGTGCTGTGAATTCAGGTGTATCAACCCGCCAGCGACGAACAAGGCAAAGCTTCGGCAATGCAAATTTAGGGGGCGAATTGGGCTGGCTAGGGGGGAGTCCGACTGGAGCAGGGAATGTAATCGTGTAGTTATACACTCCGACTAGGACTAGCTTTCTAGTATTTTCGACGCGCACGTCGTCGCATATTAACGTAAACAAAAGCTTGGCCGACATCGCTAATCCTCTTTCTCATCAGGTTTTTTTGTCACAGTCTCATTGGACTCTGATGTCACCGCACTTTGGTTAAATAGCCAGAGTTCGGGATATTCACGCTTGAACTGAATTACCGCAACAGATGTTCCGGGGAGTTGAACGGAAAGTCGCTGTGCTTCCGAGCCTTTACCCCATTCAAGGGTAATCTGAGAGCTGGTGCTACCGAGCGATCCACTATTTGGCGCGGCGTTGGATGTGAGGTGCGCGTCGAGTTCTGACTGGAATGCTTGGGCCTTGATCCGCCCCTTCGCTAGCTTCATCGCATCTCCCATCAACGACTTTGAGACTGCCGTTTTCCCTTCTCTGAATTGGTCGAGGCGTTCCAGATGTGCAAGCATCGCCGTAGCGAGTATTTCCTTGACAGCCTTGACGGCCTCACTGTCAACCATCGACTGCAGTCCTTCGGCGGTGACGATCTCGGCGGCGGAGCGGCCGCTTTCAAACATAGTGGCAAAAACTTTCTTGCCGACCGCGCCGGTGATCTTGCCAGAGTCCACCAGCACGACGAGTTCCCCGAGCGCTGCAGGCTTCACTGGACTGGCGGTGATTTCCTTGCCGGAATCGTTGAGGCGGCGGAGGAGTTCGGTCTGCATCCAATTGGCGGCAGCTTTGCCGGGTGCGCCGGCTTTCACGACGGATTCGAAATAATCGGCCAGCTCCTGCGAACCGGTGAGGACTTCGGCGTCATAGGGCGTGATGCCGTAAGCGGAAACGAAGCGAGTGCGCTTGGCGGCGGGAAGTTCGGGCAGCGAGCGGAGAACTTCATCGCGCCAGGCCGGGCTGACGTGGACAGGCAAGAGATCGGGCTCGGGGAAATAGCGATAGTCGTGAGCCTTCTCCTTGGAGCGCATGGGATCGGTGCGATTTGCGGCCTGATTCCAGAGGCGCGTTTCCTGAGAAATGCGCCCGCCGGATTCGATGATGCCGATGTGTCGCTCGATTTCGTAGTCGAGGGCTTTCGCGAGATAGCGGAACGAATTTAGATTTTTTACTTCGACCTTGGTGCCGAATTCTTTCGCGCCGCGCAGGCGGACGCTGACGTTTGCGTCGCAACGAAGCGAGCCTTCCTCCATATTGACGTCGCTGACGCCGGTGTAGAGAAGGATCTGACGTAGCGTGGTGAGGTAGGCGTAGGCCTCATCGGACGTGCGCATATCAGGCTCGGAAACGATCTCACTGAGCGGGGTGCCACAACGGTTGAAATCCACGTAGGTTTTTTCGTCGGAGTGCGGAAAGCCGTCGTGGAGCGATTTCCCCGCGTCTTCTTCAAGGTGCAGACGGGTGATGCCAATGCGCTTTTTTTCGCCGTGGACTTCGATTTCGAGCCAGCCGCCGGTGGCCAGGGGCAATTCGAATTGCGAGATCTGGTAGCCCTTGGGCAGGTCCGGATAAAAATAATTCTTGCGTGCGAAGCGGGAATGCTCATGAACGGTGCAGTTGATGGCCAGGGCGGCACGCATGGCCATTTCCACGGCGCGCTTGTTGAGGACGGGAAGCGTGCCGGGAAGGCCGAGACAGACCGGGCAGACGTTGGAGTTCGGCGAATCGCCGAATCGCGTGGAGCAGCCGCAGAAAATTTTTGTTTTGGTGAGGAGCTGGACGTGGACTTCCAGGCCGATGACCGGCTCGTATTTGGCGAGGAGTTCGGGAGACATGGCGGATTCGGTGGCGAACTTCGTCATGGTGAAAGAGATAAAGTATAGCAGAGGCGCGCGCGATGATGCGCGAAGAGAGGCGGCCTAAAGCCGCCCCTACACGGCGTTCTTCTGATCAGACATGCGACACGCCGGGCTCCAACTGGAGGGCCCGGACCAGATGCTCGGCGAGAGCGAAGATACCGAAGAAGAGCGTGGCGTAGAGGGCATCACCGGCAAGGGCGTTGCCGAAGAAGGGCAGGCCCGCAATGTAGCAGGCGGCGAGGCCCGCGGGATTGTGCGGGTAGGTGCCGAAGAGTTTCCAGACGGCCAAGTTGGTGAGGAGGAAAAACTGAAGCGCGCCAAGAAAAATGGCACCGCCAATGCGGAGAAGGCCGCGTCGATTGGCAAGAGTTGTGCCGATGAGCACGCTGAGCAGGAAGCTGGCGTACACAACGGGAATGAGGCGATGGAGGCCGACGAAGAGGTCACCAACGAAGAGGGCTACGAGCGGAAAAAGAAAGGCTGCGCGGCGGTCGCGAAACATCGCTCCGGAGAAAAGCGCCATGGCGCCGATGGGAGTGAAATTCCACGGATGCGGAACGATGCGGAGCACGGCGGCGAGGACGATCATTACGGCGGCGAGAATGGCGCGAAGCATAAAAACGTGAGAAGCCGATTTTTCCTGGAACATGATTCGAGTCAAACCTCCTTGATAGCTTTTTCAGGCAACAGATCGCGGAAGACGAAGGAATCGCGCTGGACGAGTTCGCCGAGGGTGAAGCCGACGGGGTGCGAGAAGATTGGACCGTCGAAGACGAAGGTGTGGAACTCGCCGTTTTCGCCGCAGGGATCGACGCCGGGCGGGAGATCGGCGAAGAAGGACGCATCGAGTTCGCGGCCGGCGAACCCGGGATCGAGGACCTTGGAATCGATGCAAACGGCGACCGAGCGAAATCCGGCGGCGTGGAATTCGAGGATGAGATCGCGGGTGTCGCGCTTCCAGATGGGGAAGAGGGCTTGCATCGCGACGCGGGCGAGATTTTTTTCGCGGTAGAAGCGGAGATCTTCGAGGAAGATGTCGCCGAAGGCTACGCGGCGAATTCCCTGCTCGTAAAAATGGAGCAAGGCCGCTTCCATCCGTGCTTCGTATATCGGATTGACGCATTGCGGCGGGATGAAGACTTCGTGCAGCGGCAGGCGAAGAGACTCCGCCTGCTGCTGCAGAAGCTCGCGGCGAACGCCGTGCATGCTGATACGGTCGTAGCCCTCGGTCACAGTGGTGAGCAGGGCCGCGATGCGCACATTGTTTTGCCGGAGCAGCGTGTGCAGCGCGAGGGCGCTGTCTTTGCCGCCGCTCCAGCAGAAGAGGATGGGTTCAGGAACGGACATCAGTTTTTCCCGGCGAAGGCGTAGCGCAGGCCCAGCATGTAGTAGCGGCCCAGCGCGGGATAACCGAGAGCGTCCTGGTATTGTTTGTCGAAAAGATTGATGGCGCGCGCGGTGACGAAAAGCCCGCGGGTCAGGTTGTAATTCGCAGCCATATCGAAGCGCGCGTAGCCGGGATTGTTTATCTGAGTGGAATTGACGAAGTTCGAGTCTGTGCGCACGCCTGTGAAATAACCGATAAAGTTCCAATTCACGCGGGCGAGCGCGAAATTGATCCCGAACGAGCCGGAATTGACCGGGCGGCGAATCAGATGGTTGCCCGGGATCAGCGACGGGTCGGAAGAGTTCGGCGAGCTGATTACGCGCGAGTTGTCATAGGTGTAGTTGCCGTTCACGAAGAGCCATTTGCTGAAGCGGTATTCGGAACCGAGGTTGACGCCTCGAGCGATGGCCAGGTCCGTGTTGAAAAAAGTGCCGCAGAACGCGGACGTGGGCGCGAAGCTGATGATGTCGTAAAAGCGGGTGTAAAAATAATCAGCGGAAAGTTTCCAGCGATCGGAAGCGAGCTTCTGATCGAAACCCGTGGTCCATCCCTTGCTGGCTTCGGGCTTGAGATCGGGATTACCCGGAACACAGGGATCAGTTCCGAAGGTCTGATCGAAACGCGGCTCCTTGATGCCCTGGCCGTAGAACGCACGGTACCGCGTGTCGCCGAAAAACCCTTTGCCATAGCGCAGCGCGTAGGAACCACCGACGCGGGGTACAACGCGGGTGCCAAAGCTGCTGTTGGCTTCGACGCGGCCGCCGAAGTCGAGCGTCAGCCGGGAAACCGGCGTGTAGCGGAAGTCGAGATAGCCGGCCTGATTGTTGCGGCGAAGGTGGCCCGGCGAAATAAAGTTGATGCCGCCATTTTCGACTTCGTACTGGTAGCCGGCCGTCGCGATGAATTTGCGCGAGACGTAGCTCGATTGCGGATTGATCGCGGCTCGATTGAAGGTGAGCAGAGAGTCGAAGGGAAATGTGTCGCCCTGATTCGCGAAGCTGTGCTGGCGGGTGTACGAGTCCGTGCCGATGAGCTGGTGATGCCAGTGGGAACCGGTCGTGAATTCCCAGCGGAGGTTGGAAGAGAAAATTTTCTGGCCGTAGCCCTGGAAGAGATCCGGCGGACCCTGCAGCGTGGGACCGGGGATACCGGCGTCGCTGGTGTTGTTGCGCAAGGTGAGATGAAGCTGGTTGGTGCCGGAGAAGGAATAACCAAAATTTCCGGAGAGGGTGCGATTCACGAAATAGTCGTTCGGACCCTGGCCGTCGGTTTGAAAATACGCGGCCGCCGCGGAGTAATCGAATTTGCCGATCAGCCCGCTGAGATCGCCACCACCCCGCGCGGAAGACAAATTGCCGCCTTCCGAGTAAACGCTGAATGCGGGAACGCGGGTATCACCCCGATGGGTGAAGAGCTGGATGACGCCAGAGACGGCGTCGCTGCCGTATAGGGCGCTTTCGGCGCCGCGGACGATTTCGACTTTATCGATATTTTCCGTGGTGAGGCTGGAGAAATCCACGGCGCTGCCGGGAGGGTTGATGGGCGTGCCGTCCACCAGAACTTTGGTGAAGTTGGAATTGCCACCGTTCAGAAAGACGGAGGTGGTGCCGCCAAAAGGTCCGGTGCGATCGATGGCGATGCCGGTAGAAAATTGCAACAGTTCGGGCAGCGAGGCGGCCTGGCGATCGTCGATGGTTTCGCGGGAGATAACGTCTGTGGGCGCGGTAGTTTGCTGCGCGGTTGACGGAACGGTTTGTCCTGTGACGATCACGCTGGAGGAAAGCGGCTCGAGGTCGAGACGAAGATTCAGGGCACGGGATTCCCCCGGCGCGAAAGTGAGAACAATTTCGCGCGAGGCAAAGGAAGAGTGGGAGAAGCGCAGTCGATAGCGGCCAGCGGGAAGAGACACGGAGTACAAGCCTTCAGTTGAAGAAGTGGCGGAAACGGATTGACCTGCCGAGGAAGAGTCAGGTTGCGCAATGATCAGGACTTCGCCGACGGGCGCCCCGGATGGATCGGTGAGGGTGCCGGAGAGTTTTGCGTTGCTGGTTTGGGATTGCGGTGCGGCTTTGGAGCTGACAGCGGAAACAAGGAATACGACGAGCAAAGAGAGTACGGTGAATATAGTTTTCATGGTTCCTCCGCTCCCTCACGCGCGGGAGCTTGAAGGTTGGCCGGTGCAAAGAGGCTTGCACGGGCTGCAGACTTCGCCGGTCTCCTGGCTTGGCGAAAAGGAACTCTGGTGGGCGTGGCAGGATGAAGCCTGCCGCTACTTCGGGCCGGGCTAAAGCCCGGCCACTACAATGCCCGAAGAGTTCACTCGCTGCCTTCCCGTGGCGGAAATTCGTCACAGTGGCTGGCGAGCACTACATTCGCCTTACAGTCGCGCGGCGGCGACGGTGTTGCACCGTCTTCCCGAGCACGAAGTCCGCGGTTGTTGTGGAGGGGCAAAGCCCGCTACGGGTTAAGGGTGTCGGAGGCACAAGGCCGCCGGGTTGAGGTGGACGATGGAACCTCTACTTATTTGAAAAAAGGGTTACGCGCGGCCGGCCGGAGGGAGTCATTTCCACGGAAAGCGGCGCTTGAAAAACCTGTTCGAGAATCTCGCGCTGGAGAACCGTTGCCGGCGGACCAACACGAAGACATTTTCCTTTTTGCAAAAGCACGACCTGGTCGGCGTATTCGCCCGCAAGGTTCAGCTCGTGGGTGACGACGACCACGGTGTAGCGATTCTGCGCGGCGAGACGCCGCAGGGATTCAAGCAGGTCCACCTGCGCGCCGATATCGAGGTGCAGCGTCGGCTCGTCGAGGAGCAATAGCAGCGGCTGCTGCGCGAGGGCCCGGGCGAGAATGATGCGCTGCTTTTCGCCGCCGGAGACTTTATCCATCCAGCGGTCGGCGAGTTCCGTGGCGCCGACTTGCGCAAGCGCGTTGTTGGCGATGAGGATGTCTTCCTCGGATTCAAAGCGGAGGCCGCCGCCATAGGGATGACGGCCCTGCATCACGAATTCCCAGGCGCGCGACGGGAAAAGCAGGCGGCTTTCCTGCTGAACGAGCGCGATGCGCTGCGCGCGGGTCTTGACGGGAAGCGAATGCGTTTCGAAACCATTCAGGAAAATGCGGCCAGAGAGCGGTTGGAGCGCGCCGGAAATCAATTTAAGAAGCGTGGATTTGCCACTCGCGTTGGGCCCAAGAATGGCGACCAGTTCACCGGGCTTGGCCTGGAAGCTCATCGCCTCAAGCGTGAAGAGCGGTGCTTGTGAAGGATTCGGCGCGTAGGCGTAGCTGACCTGCTCGACGCTCAAGCGTACGTCGGTGCTGGCGCGCGAGACGTCTCCGGGAAGCGGGTGACGCAGCGCGCTGCTCATGCCATTCTCCGGCGGAGGAGATAGATGAAGAAAGGCGCGCCAACCATCGCAGTCACCGCGCCGACGGATAGTTCGGAGGGCGCCACCAAAGTTCTGGCGACCGTATCCGCGACCACAAGCGCAATCGCGCCTCCTAACGCGGAAGCGGGGAGAAGCATGCGGTGGTCGGAACCAAAGATGAGGCGCATCACATGCGGAACCAACAAGCCGACGTAGCCGATCGCGCCGCTGACGGAGACCGCAAGCCCCGTGAGTATGGACGCCGCCAGATACACCACAATGCGCACGCGCGGAACATCCACGCCAAGATGCATGGCTTCTTTTTCACCGGCAAGCAACAAATTCAGATCGGAGGCGGTGGTGTAAATCGCCCCGGCGGCCACCAGGAAGCCGCCCGCCAGTAGATAGAGAAGACTCTTCGGCGGAAGAGTGGAAAGGCTGCCCATCAGCCAGTACGAAGCGCCGCGAAGATTGCTACCGGCAAGCGTGGACATCAGAAAGGTAACGACTGCCGCGAGAAAGGAAGCGGTGATGATTCCGCCGAGCAGTAGAGTGTTGCTGTCCACCTGGCCGTCTCGGCGACCAAGGATATAGACGGCTGCAATCGTGAGGGCCGCGCCGAGAAAGGCTCCGAAGGGAGTAATCAGGCCGGCGTACTCGGGCGGCAGGTTCAGCTGATTCTCAATGATTAGGGCAATGATCGAGCCGACGGCGGCGCCCGTCGAAATTCCAAGGACGTAGGGATCCGCCAGCGGATTTCGGAGCAAAGCCTGGAAGCTGACTCCCGCGACCGAAAGCGATGCTCCCACAACAATTGCCAGCAGAATTCGGGGCAGGCGGATGTTGAGGACGATCAGCACATAGTCGCTGGAAATATTGTTGCTGTGTCCCAGCAGGACTTGAATCAGGTCGTGCGTCAGCCCGTAGAGAGAAACCTGCACGGCGCCGAGCTTCAACGCGAGGATGACCACCGCAAACAAGATCGTCGCAAGAATGCCGCAGCGCATGAGGAGACGCGTCAAGGTCAGCGGGCGCATGCGAGCTCCACCGAAAAAGGTTGTGCGTTGAGTGCCAGGTGAGCCGGCGCGGCCGCAGGAGGATTCAAAGGTACTGGCGCGGGGGTTGAGGGTTTTTCAGGCGCAGGCAGTTCCTGGAATGCCGCGGGATGGAGCTGGCGGGCCAGGTCCTCAATGGCGGAGACGATACGCGGCGCGGGACGATTCACTGCGTCGCTGATGACCGCAAAATGATGATTCCGTACGGCGTCGAGAATATTCCACCCCGGGCGATTGGAGAGAGCTTCAAATTCGCGGGAGCCGGTGTCGGAATGTGACTCGGCAAAGACGAGGTATTCGGGACGAAGGCGCACGACTTCTTCGAGGCTCATTTGCGGCCAGTCCTGCGTGGACTCCACGATGCTGGCGGCATCGGCTTTGCGGAGAGCGTCAGCAATAAACGTGTTTTTGCCAACGGAAATGAGCGGCTCGGTCCAGACAATGAATAAAACGCGGCTTGGAGGAATTGCCTCGAGCCGAGCGTGCAGCGCGGAAAGGCGAGACTGGAGGTCGGCGGTGAGCGTTTTGCCGTTTTCGGGGACGCCGAGGAGGTCGGCGAGTTTCTGGGTGGTGGAGAGAATTTCGTCCACATTGCGCGCGTCGGTGGCGTACGTGGGGATGCCGAGAGTGTCGAGGGCACGGACGGTGTCGAGGCGGTTGATTTCCTTGGTGACTAGAACGAGATCCGGGTGGAGCGCGGCGATTTCCTCGAGATTCGGATTGATGGGGCCTCCAACTTTCCTCTTTTTCTGCGCGTCGGGAGGATAGTCGCAATAGTCGGTATCGCCGACGAGGCGATCCTGGACGCCGAGGGCGTAAAGCGTTTCCGTCAAGCTGGGCGCAAGGGAAACAATGCGAGTGGGGAGTTGCGGCACGCGAATGGTGCGGCCGAATTCGTCAACGACATCGCGCATGGCTGGCGGAGTGGAGGACGAAGGCGCGGGCGCTGAAGACTGGGCGAGGAGAGGCAAGGCGCCGAGCAAAAGCAGGGCGGCGCCAAAAACTTTGGCGCGACGCATGGTGCTGGCGGAACAGTGCTGCACGAATCTCCCTTGACGAAGGTGCCGCGAAAAATATGAAAATAAAAAACCCGGCGAGAAGCCGGGGGTCCGACTGGAGGCGTACCCTCTCGCGAAGTAGGCCCAACCGCGGCGGCATGGGAGGGTAGCCTGGCTCTCGGCGATGAAGCCGAATACAGTGGCGGGACCGCGGCCGAATTACACGGCACTTCCCCACTTCCCCTGCCTGCTGAATGTCGGAATCAGTTTACGAGGCGTGGGAGGGGGTGTCAATCGAGGGTGGAAATTGTAGAGTTTCAGTTCAAGGTTATGGAAACAGACATCCCGCCGCAACGCCCCGCGTAATCGAACCCGATATACAATCGTTAAAGTTCTCGAAATCTGGATGAGCGATGTGCCACCGGAGGCGTTGCGAACATGGCCCCGATACTTCTCTGGCTCGTCATGGTCCTGTGCCTGCTGATTTCCGTCGTCAAGTACGTGATGGGAATCATCCTGAAGCTATCGTTCCCCAGCACAAAAATCCAAAAGGACTACAGCTATCAGCCCAGGGTCAGCGTGCTGATGCCCTGCTTCAACGAGGGCAAGACGGTGTACGAGACCATCGAAAGCATCAGCAAGTGCAACTATCCGAACGAGAAATTCGAAGTGATTGCCCAGGACGACTGCTCCGTCGATGACAGCTATGAGTGGGTGCTCAAAGCCCAGCGCGATTTCACCAACATTCGCATCCGCACCGGCCGGAACACGGTCAACAGCGGAAAGGCGCGTACGGTCTGCAACGCGCTGCAGCACTCCTCCGCCGACATCATCATCTCCATCGATTCGGATTGCATATTCCATGAGGATGCGATTCGTGAATTGACCGCGTGCTTTTCCGAGCCGGGAATCGGGTCGGTGGGCGGCAGGGTGGGAGTGCGGAATCCGAATGACAACATAATCACGGGCATCCAGACGGTGATTTATTTTTCGGCGTTTCAGCTTTACAAAATTCCGGAGAATTGGACGCGGAGCATCTGCTGCATCAGCGGATGCCTGTTTGCCATCCGGCGCGAACTGCTGCTGGAGATCGAGCCGGCGATTCGCGCGCGCCATTGGTTCGGCATTCCGGTGAATCAAGGCGAGGACAGGTTCCTGACTCACCAGACGCTGCTGCGCGGTTACGGGACGTACATCAATAATGACGCCCTTTGCTGGACCACGGTGCCGAACACGCTGTCTGTCCTTTTCAAACAACAACTCCGCTGGCGCCGCAGCATTGTGCGCGACTTTTTCTACACGCTTCGGACACTGCCGCAGCACGTCTGGAAGCTGCATCCGAACACGGTATTCACGCTGGTGCTGACGCCGCTTGGGGCGCTCGTCGCCTTTCTGGTTGCGGTAACGATGCTTTCTTCGGACCCGCTGGCCTGGGCGGGCCCGCTGCCCCTGCTGACGGCGCTTGGAATCGGCGCCGTGCTGACCTGGGTAATCAAGAAATACAGCGCGCGAGAAGCGCTGGCCCATCCGCTGGTATTTGGGGCTTATGTAGCATGGTCGCTGGTGAGCAGCTTGTTCCTGACGCCGCTGGCCCTCTGCACCATGGATTCCGCAGACTGGGGAACGCGAACCAAAGAAGAAGAGGTGCTTCTTGCCAGCCCTGACCGTTGATACTCCGCCCGCAAAACCAAAGAAAACGCCGCTCCGGCAATCGTTCCACTACAAAGTTGTGATTTCCCTGTATCGCGTATTTGCCATAACCGTGCTGTACCTGGTGCTCGGCGGCATCCTCACTTACGCCTTTGTGATGGGATTTTACGCGGTCAGCAACTCGTGGGTCGCGCCGCTGATTCTTTCCGCTGTCGACGAGAAGAATCTCGACTTCCGGCAGAAGCTGGTGACCAGCCAGCAGACCATCGAAGACCTGAAGGTGGATTCGCAGAAGCTGGAAAGCGGCATTGCCGAGATGAAAAAGCACCGGGCAGCGCTTCTGGCGCTGGAGCCTCAACTTCAGGCGGCGATAGCCCGCGAGCGAGCGCACAACCGATCCATCGGGCCCAAACTCGCCACGCTCGACACGCAGAAGCAGGCCGACAACCTGAAAACGCAAACAGTCCTCAAGCAACTCAAGGAAGTCGGGTCGAACATCAACAAAGATCTGGCGGCCGGCCTGATCACAAAGGGCGACGCCGCCACCCAGCTGTCCGCGCTGAATCAGGCCGAGACCGCTTACACGGACAGCAAAATAGCCGAGGTACTTCTGACGGACAGCGTCCTGCAGAAGAACACGACGGGTACGGATTCGCTCGACGTGCTGGAAAAGCAGGCGGAGCTGCGCTCCGAAGCCGCCCAGCTCGATGTGGCCATCAACGTCGCCGATAAGCAACTGCAGGAAGAATCGCAACAGATCACTCGGTTACGGGAAGCCATTCGCACGGCCAAACAAAGCCCCTACTATTTGAACGCATCCGGGGGCCAGACCCTGTATTTCGCTTTTGTCCCGTATGACAATCAGGCCAGCGCGGTCGCCGGGCGTCCCGTATATGATTGCTATCTGAACATGTTCGCGTGCCGCAAAGTCGGCACAGTAAACCGGGTATTCGCGGGCGAAGAGACAGCCGTTCATCCCATCTTCAAGACCAACATTCGAGGATTCCTGATGCAGATGAATCTCGATCATCCGGAATCCGCGAAGTCCAAGACCGTGTTCCTCGGCCGTAAGCCGCTGTTGTTCTGAGGAGAACCCAATGATCAGGAATCCCTGGAAATCCGCGCTGGCTGCAGGTTTGCTCTGTGCCGCCCCCGCGATCGCGAGAGGCCAGCAGGATCAGCAGGCGTATTGCACGTACGTGATGGAACAGGCGCAGGCGCAACGAAATCTCTTGCGTACGCCGACGGCCACGGCGGGCTTCACGCAACCCGAGACGGGGTTGCCCATGCAACTGGTTGGGGGAGCCACATTGGGGCTCTCCGATGTCAGGAAAGCCGAGCTGACCATGGATGTCGCCCGCAAGAACTGCGAACTCTACAAGGCCACCACGGGAGCGCAGCAGGAAATCCAGTACGCGCTGCCCAGCCTGGAGAAAGCGTCCCTTCTCAACAGGCTCACGCTGATCGAAGAGGCCTCCAGATCACTGGACACGCTGATTGCGCAGACCCTGAAGATGCTGGAGGCCCAGAATGCCACGCAGCTTATGCTCTACTCGTTGCAGACAACCAAGATGAGGCTGGAGGCCGACCGCGCCGATACCCATTCGAAACTAGCGGCAATTTATGTTCCGCCGCTGGGCGATCAACCGTTGAAGGAACTGGTCGCGCAAAAACAGAACAGCGAAGAGGGTGCGCAGAGGGTCCTGGATAAACTGACCCGGCAGAATAATTGGGATGTCGCGCTCACCGTCGGCGTCCATCAACAGGTGAATCCGGTTGCCCAGGGTGCGCAGCCGTATGGGCAGGTCTCCGTCAGCTACAATCTCGCCAGCCGGTCCATCAACAGACATCTGGATCGCGCCGTCGAAGCGCACAACGAATGGAAGAAAGTGGAAGAGAGCGACGTTGCACGGCAGATGGAGGTGCTTCGGCAACAGTTGGCGGATTGCGTTATGGTGCAGGAGGCTAAGCTCAAGTCCCTTGAGGAAGAAACCAAACAGATCGACAAGAATCTTCAGTTGGTGGCCGCGCCGGACACTTCCGCGGCGTTCGATTTCCGCAACCAACTGGCCGCCACCCAACTCCTTCTGCAAATCGAGACCGCCGATGCAAGCTTCCGAATTGGCCGCCTGCGCGAGTACGTCGCAAAAAATTACTGAGTGATTGGCCCTCGAGTCCGGCATGGGAGGACGGGCCGGCTCTCGCCTATGAGGCCGAATGCGGTGGCGGGAACGGGGCCGAATTTCACGGCACTTCCCCACTCCCTTGCCTGCTTGATCTCCAAATCAGTTTACGGGGTCAATTCGATTTTAATTTCTGCTGGGCGATCCACCTGTCGGTGCGGGCATCGAGCATATCCAGAGGCAGAGTTCCGCCATCCAGCATCTCGTCGTGGAAAGCGCGGATGTCGAACTTGCCGCCCAATTCCTTCCGGGCACGCTCTCGGAGTTCTCGAAATTTGAGTTGGCCCAGTTTGTAGCTGAGGGCCTGCGCGGGCCAGGCGATGTAACGGTCCGTTTCGGATTGGATGGTGGGCTCGTCGACGGCGCCTGATTTGCGAAAGAAATCGACGACCTGATCACGCGTCCAGCCTTTTGAGTGAATTCCCGTGTCAACGACGAGCCGCACGGCGCGGAATAGTTCGCTGGAAAGCCGGCCGTAATCCGAGACCGGGTCCTGATAAAATCCAACCTCTTTGCCAAGCTGTTCCGCGTAGAGCGCCCAGCCTTCGGTGTACGCATTGAAGCCCAGACCGTGAAGGCGGAACTTCGGCAGGCCGGTGAGTTGCTGTTGCACGGACAACTGCATGTGGTGGCCGGGAACGCCCTCATGGTAGGCGATTGCTTCATCGTCGATCAGGGAACGCTCGGCAAAATTGGATGTGGCGACAACGACGCGGCCGGGACGCTTGCCGTCCGGCGTCCCGGTGACGTAGTGAGTGGCGGCAGCGGCCTGGAAGGCAGGGATGGCTTCGACGGTCACGGGAGATTTGGGAAGCAGGGTAAAGAGTTCACTCAGCTTCGGCTGCATCTGGTCAATGTAGTGGCGAAAATCCTCGAGGATTTGATCCGCGGAGGTGGGCAGGTACTTCGGATTGGTTTTCAGGGAGGCGCGGAAAGAGGCAAGGTCCGCAAAGCCCTGTTTTTTGGCGATTAAGGTCATCTCGGCCTGAATGCGATCGATTTCGCGGAGACCGAGTTGATGGATTTCGTCCGCGGTCATGTGAGTGGTGGTGCGGCCATAGATGTCGTTCTGGTAGCGCTTCTCGCCATCGGGAAGAGAGGTAACGGCGAGGGTGGTGCGGCCAAACGGGGCGTATTCGGTGCGAAGAAAAGCGGCGAAGGTTTTGTAGGCGGGGAGAACGTCGGTATTTATGGCGTCGGTGATTTGTTGCGTCAGGCGCTTCTGATCTTCCGGTGAAATTCCGGCAGGGTACTTCTTGGTGGGGAGCAGGAACGGGTCGGCATCAATAACGCCCTGGCACTGAACGGGCAACTTTTCGAGAAGGAATCGCACGGGCATCAGTTTGTCGCTCATGCCGGCGCGGAGAACTTCGGTGGTCTGCGCGAAGGCATGGGGAATCTGGTGCAAGCGGGCGATGTAGTCTTCGTAGTGCTTCACCGAATCGAGGGGAACGGAGAGCGGCAGATCCGCAAGAGAGGTGTGGATGCCGTTCTGCTGATTGATTGGCATCTCGTATTCCTTCAGGTCGAAGTCCGCAATGCGCTGCTGAAGGACGCGGACCAGAAGGTCGTGGGAAAGCTGATCCTGATCGGAAAAACCGGTAGTGGGAATCGCCTGGAGCCGGCCAAGGAACGTAGTATTTGTCTGATTGCGCCGAACAATGGCCGCGAGAGAGTACTCGGCAAGCTTGTCGTTGTAGCGATAGTCGCCGAAAGCGGTGGCGCGCTCCGGGAAATTGCGGAGGTCGGATTCGTATTGCTCCTCGAATAGGGTGTTCTGCGCGGCGAGACGGTCCGCAACGGGTTTGAGATCCTGGGCGAAGGCCGAACCAGAAAATGCAAGAGTCATAATCAGAATTTTGTGAAATCGCATGTGTGGGAGAGTAACAAAGTTGACAAGTTTTTTGAACGAAGAAATGAGAAATCGAGTAGCGAGGAAATCGCAAGCTAACGGTTTTTCCAGTTGGGCTTGCGCTTTTCGCTGAGGGCGCGGAGGCCTTCCTGGGAATCCTCGAGGCGGTACAGTTCGTTGAGGAAGATGTTCATGGAATTACGCAGGCCGTCGCGAAGAGAAAGGCCCATGCCGCCGAGAATCGCTTTCTTGGCCATGGTGAGAACCGGGCCGGAGTGGCCGGCGATCCGCGCGCAAAGCTCGTTGACGGTGGATTCGAGCTGGGCTTCGGGAACGAGGCGATTGACGATGCCGAGATCGAGCGCGCGTTCGGCGGTGACGGGTTCACCGAGGAGCACGAGTTCGAGCGCGACTTTAGGACCGACGAGAAACGGAAGAATGGTGGACGCGAGCGGCGGAAAAACACCGAGCGTGATTTCGGGCTGCGCGAAGCGGGCCCTCGGAGTTGCGATGACCAGATCGCCAAACGCGGCGAGCTCCGCGCCGCCGCCGATGGCCGGGCCGTTAACAACGCAGACGACGGGCTTCGCGGTTTCAAGAATGCCAAGGAAGACGGAGTGAAAAGCATCGAGCATTTGAAATACCCGCTCAGTGGTATATTCGCCGACGTCAATCCCGCCGCAGAACACCTTGCAAGCGGAATCGAGGACGATGAGCTTCACGTCGGGGCGCTCGCCAGCATGAGCGATGCCATCAATCAGTTCGCGGAGCATGTATTCATTGAGGAGGTTGTGGTCGGGGCGATTCAGGGTCATGCGCGCGACGCCGGCTTCGAGATGGAATTTCACGAATTGAAAATCGGTGGGATTGCGGCGGGTGGGATCGGTGCGAACCTCGACGTTGCGGTCGGCCAGAGTGGTGCGGCGTGCTTCCACGGGAGTTTCTCCTTGCGGAATGGGTCCAAAGCGGATGGTAGCACGCTGGGATGGGAGCGGCTGGGTGGGGGCGTGGTGAGTTGCCCAAAGAGTTTGCTGGCCGGAGAGACCGGAAAGATGCATGGGGCGCTGTAGCCGGAAGGATGAGAAGAACCCATGCCGGGTGGACTACACTATCTGGACAATGAATCGCGGAACAGTTTCGAAGTTCGATCAATTGCCAACGGCTTATGCGCTGCTGTTGAAAGAAGGCGTGGGGACAGAGGTATTTCCCAAGGAGGCCAGGTGGGATCGGGCTCCGGCGATTCGATTTGAACGCGATTGGCGTGGCGAGCAAGAGGATTCACAGCGGGCCACGGAAGTGCGGCTGCTGTGGAATGAACAGACGCTTTTCTTGCGGTTTGTGGCGCGCTACCGGGAGTTGCATGTGTTTCCGGACGCACGCGCGGATGGGTGGCGGGACCAATTGTGGGAGCGCGACGTGGCGGAAGCGTTTTTGCAGCCGGAGGCAACGGATGCGCGCGCATACAAAGAATTGGAGGTAAGCCCGAATGGATACTGGATCGATCTGAATATTGCGAACGGCGAGAAAGAAGAGATGCGCAGCGGATTGCGGAGGCGCGTGGCGCAGGATGCGGCGGCGCGAACGTGGACAGGGGAACTTGCGGTGCCGATGCGAAGTTTGACGCCCGCGTTTGATCCGAAACGGAGTTGGCGGGCAAACTTCTTTAGAGTGGAAGGAAAAACGGAGCCGAGATTTTATTCGGCTTGGAGCCCGACGTTTACCCAAGCGCCGAATTTTCACGTGCCGGAGGCGTTCGGGCATTTGATTTTTCGCGACGCGGAGTAGGAGGAGCGGCGTGATTCGTGGTTTGCGTTTCGTGTCGGGAGGGGAAGACCCGAGGTGCACCACTGGCACCATGGGCGCCCCGTTTCGCGCTTTAGTGGCGATGATTTTGCTCGCCACAATGGCGAGCGGAATTCCTCTGCGCGCGCAAGAAAGCGTGAACCAGGATGCTCCCGTCGTGAAAAAAGTGGAGCCTCCAAGCTGGTGGGTGGGGCTGACACCGGACGTGATGTTGCTGCTTTCGGGGAAGAACCTGCGAGCGACGCATGTGAGCTGCAATCTTCGTGATGTGATTGTCGGCCGGACCCAGTCAAGCGGGGACGGAGATTACCTGTTCGTGTGGTTGAAACTGGCGCCGGAACTCCACACTGGCACGGCTGTTTGCCGGATCACGACGGCGCGCGGAGAGACCACGTTTGAATTGCCCATCGCGGCCCGGGCGCAGATTCTTGGCAGAAACCAGGGGATTTCGTTGGACGACGTGATTTACCTGATCATGCCGGACAGATTCGCGAACGGCGACCCGCTGAACGACGAGCCGGCAGAATTTCCAGGTTCGCACGACCGTGGCAAACCGCGCGCGTATCACGGGGGAGATCTGCGAGGCGTCGAGCAGCATCTGGACTATCTGAAGGACCTGGGCGTGACGACGCTGTGGCTGACGCCGGTGGTGAAGAACGGGGCCGCGCAGGATTATCACGGGTATGGAGCGACAGATTTATATGCCGTGGACCCGCACCTGGGCTCGCTGGCGGATTACCGGGAACTGGTGCAGCAGGCGCATAAGCAGCACATGAAAGTTTTGTTTGACGTGGTGCCGAATCACGTGGGGCCGCGACATCCCTGGGCCGCGCATCCGCCGATGCTGGACTGGTTTCACGGAACACCGGAGCACCACTTGACGGCCGCCTCGCCGCTAAAGGGACCTTTCTACGGACAGCCGGACAAGAAGGACATCACGAACGACGTTTTCGAATCGCTGGTGGACCCGCATAGGCCGCCGCAACTGCGGCGAAATCTGACTGAGGGATGGTTTGCCGGAATTCTGCCGGACATGAACACGGAAAATCCGGTGGTGGTGCAATACCTGGAGCAGAACAGTATCTGGTGGGCGGAGAGCACGGGACTGGACGGCTACCGGATTGACACTTTTCCGTATGTTTCGCGGGAATTCTGGGAGCAGTGGCACACGGCGCTGAGAAGAATTTATCCGCGGCTCTCGACGGTCGGTGAAGTGTTTCACCCCGACCCGACGGTGACTTCGTTTTACCAGGGCGGTAGAAAAGGTTGGGACGGAATTGATACCCAACTGACGGCGCCATTTGATTTCCCTTTTTATTTCGCGCTGCGAGATGTGCTGTTGAACGGCGCTCCAGTGGGAAAATTGGCGAACATCCTGCGTCAGGATTCGCTCTACCCCCATCCGGAATTTCTGGTGCCCTTTTTCGGAAATCACGATACGACGCGCATTGCGGGAACGCCGGAGGGCACGCCCGCGAGACTGAAGCTAGCCTTTGGATTGATTTTCACCGTGCGAGGAATTCCGGAAATGTATTACGGCGACGAACTCGGCATGCCGGGCGGGCGCGATCCGGATAACCGCCGGGATTTTCCTGGAGGATGGACGGAGGATCCGCAGAACGCATTCACAAAGATCGGGCGCTCACTTCAACAGGAGGAGATCCACGAGTACGTCAGCGCGCTGCTGGCGGCGAGGGCCCAGCACCCCGCGTTGCGCCGAGGGAAATTGTGGAGCCTCGCATCGGATGACAAGACATTTGTGTTCATGAGGGAAACCGAAGAGGAACGGATCGTGGTGGCGTTCCACGCGGGCGAAAGCGCCCGGGAGATTGCCGTGCCGCTGCCAGATTCTCCGGATCAGAAAGCCACGAGCGCGGCGGCTATATTCGGACTGGGGCAGGCGACGGTGGAAGGAAAGATGTTGAGGCTGCGCGTGCCGGGCCAGAGCGTGAGCTTGTTTTTGCTGCAGTAACGCGAACTCCCCCGCGGGTCAACTTTTTACGTGGAATTGACAGGCACGCAAGTGGGCTTTGACGGGCAGGTAGCCTATGATTGTTGCGGGCCATCTGGGGCAAGAATGGCCAGAGCCTGTGCCGAAATTTCTCAGACTCCGCGCAAATTCGATTCGGGAGACGACGATGAAAAGGATTTTTGTGCTACTGGCACTGCTGGGGACGACACTCATGGCGGCAGAAAAGACGGTGTACGATTTTACGTTGAACTCGATTGAAGGCCAATCCACGCCGCTGGCTTCGTTCAAGGGCAAAGTGGTGCTGCTGGTGAATGTGGCCAGCCGGTGTGGATTCACGCCGCAATACACGGGGCTGGAAGCGCTGTACGAGAAATACAAGGACCGCGGATTCGTGATTGTGGGAATCCCCGCGAATAATTTCGGCGGGCAGGAACCGGGTTCGAACCAGGAGATCAAGACGTTCTGCACCTCGAAATATCACGTGACGTTTCCGATGATGGCGAAAGTCTCGGTCAAGGGCGACGACATCACGCCGCTCTACGCGTTCCTGACGGACAAATCGGCGAATCCGAAGACGGGCGGGGAGATTGGCTGGAATTTCACGAAGTTTCTGGTCGGGCCGGACGGAAAAGTGATCGCGCGGTTTGATTCGGAAGTCGAGCCGGAAGCGAAGGACCTGACGTCGGCGATCGAGAAAGCGCTCAACAATCTGAAATAAGGGCTGAAGCAAGGACTGCAGCAGGGGCCGCGCGGGCGGCGTTTCGAAGCATGGCGATTCTTTCCCTCCAATCCGTCAGCAAAGAATATTCGAGTGACGGACAGCGCGTTCGCGCGCTGGATGGAGTGACGCTTGAGGTGGGCGAGGGCGAATTTGTCGCGCTGGTCGGGCGGAGCGGGTGCGGCAAATCGACGCTGCTGCACCTGGCGGGCGCGATGGATTTTCCGACGTCGGGCATGGTGCGGATCGAAGGCCGGGCGACTTCGGATTTGAATGACGCGCAACAGACGCGATTGCGCAGGGAAAAAGTCGGATTTGTCTTTCAGTCCTTCCAGTTGCTGCACACTTTAACCGTTCAGGAAAATGTAGAATTGCCGCTGCTGCTCGCCGGCACAGCTGGAGCACGCGAACTGGCGCTGGAGCGGTTGCGGTGGGTAGAACTCGATGGGCTGGGCGTGCGATATCCGCACCAGCTCTCAGGCGGGCAGATGCAGCGGGTGGCGATTGCGCGGGCGCTGGCGCATTCGCCGCGGATTTTGCTGGCGGATGAACCGACGGGAAACCTGGATACCACCACGGGCAGCGTGATACTGGAATTGCTGCTGCGGCTGACCCGCGAACAAAAAACCGCGACGATTATGGCTACCCATAGCCTGGAAGCGGCGAGCTTATGCGACACGCTGGTGAAGCTGCGCGACGGGCGCGCGGAAGAAGTGACGCGGCGCTGACATGCCTCGATGGAAACTTTTCTATCGTTTAATGATGCGGCCGCTGCTTCGCGAGCCCGTGCGGCTGGGGCTGATGGTGTTGGCGGTGGGGCTTGGGGTGGCGCTGGTGTTGGCGATTGAATTGGCCGGAACCGCGGCGGCGGGATCGTTTCACTCCTCGATGGAAAACCTGGCCGGAGACAACGACCTGGAGGTAATAGCCTCGGGCGGGGTGCCGGAAGCGGTGGTGGCCACACTGGCCACGCAGCCTTATTTATTGCGGATTTCGCCGCGCATGGAAGATTTCGCGGTGGACACGCAGACACACGAAACCCTGCCGCTGATCGGATTGGATTTAATCGCCGAAGGCAGCCGATACGCCTTGCGAGACCGCGCTGGATACGCCGTTTCCGCCAACAATGGAACGATGGAAGAGAGCGTGCGCGAACTGGGTGATCCGGAAAGCGTGTGGGTGAGCGCGAGTCTGAATAAAAACACGGGCGAGCGCATCCCGCTGCAGATCAATGACCGCGTTTTGGATTGCATGGTGCGCGGGGTGCTTCCGGAAGTTTCGGGGAACGAAAACATAATATTGATGGATATAGCGGGAGCGCAGCGCGCGCTGAACCGGTTCGGGCGCGTGGACCGCATCCTGATCAAGCTGCCGGCGAACAGCAATCTGGAGGAATGGCAAAAGAAATTGAGCGCCGTGTTGCCGCCGGGCGTGGAAGTGCGGCCGCAAGGCACGGGGACGGAAGAAAACCGGAAAATGCTGGCGGCGTTCCGGTGGAATTTGCGGCTGCTGAGTTACATCGCGCTGGTGGTCGGCGCATTTCTGATCTACAACACGATTTCGGTTTCTGTGGTACGAAGGCGCAGCGAGATTGGAATTGTGCGTGCGCTCGGCGCGGACCGCGGAGACGTGTTGGCCGCGTTTCTGGGAGAGGCCGCTTGCCTGGGGCTGGCGGGCGCTCTCGTAGGATTGCCGCTGGGACGAATCATGGCCGGCGGCGCGGTGAAGCTGATGGCGGCGACGGTGGAGTCGCTCTACGTGAGCAGCCGGCCGGGGCCCATTTCGCTGACAGCGGGTTCGGTGGCGCTGGCGCTGTTGGTTGGCGTGGGCGTGGCGGTTGTTTCCGCGCTTTCGCCGGCGCGGGAGGCGATGCAGGTTTCTCCGGTGGATGCCATGGCGCAGGGACGGCGGGAGTATATTGCGCGCGCGCACAAGGGACGGGATCTGGCGATCGCGGCGGTGCTGGCGGGACTTGCAGCGTTGGCGGCGCGCTTGCCTGCATTTGCTGGTAAGCCTCTATTCGGATATCTGGCGACAATTTTATTGATCGCGGCGGCGGCGTACGCAATACCCGCACTGGTGAATTCTATTTCACGAATTGCCGCGGGAATGTTGGGAAAACTGTTTGGAGTGGAAGCGATGCTGGCTTCGCGCAGCCTTGCGGCTTCGCTGCGGCGGACGTCGGTGCTGGTGGGGGCGCTGGCCACGGCGGTGGCGATGATGGTGTCCGTCGGAATCATGGTGGGGAGCTTCCGGCAGACGGTGGTGAGCTGGATGGCGAATGAGTTGCCGGCGGATCTTTACTTGCGCCCCGCGGGCGACGCGGCGGCGGGCCGGCATCCGACGATTTCGGCGGAATTGGTGGAGAAAATCGCGGCGTTGCAGGGCGTTGCGGCTGTGCAGCGCCTGCGGGCGTACGAAATCAGCTATGACGGGATGCCCGTGACGCTGGCTTCGGTGGATTTGCGAGTGGCGCGCCCCGAACAGAAGTCGGATTTTTTCTCCGGGCGGCCAACGATCGAAGTCCTGGATCAGTTGCGTGGAAAGCAAAACATCATCGTAAGCGAACCGTTCACCTATAAGCACAACGTGAACACCGGTGACACGATTACATTGCCGCTGGGAGATGCGCGGGCAAATTTCCAGATTGTGGATGTCTATTACGATTATGCGAGTGAACGCGGTTACATCCTGATGGATCGGGATGTGCTTCTGAAATATCTGCCCGACGAAACGCCGACGAATCTTGCGGTGTTTGTGGCGCCCGGGGCGAGGCCCGCCGAAGTACGGAAGGAGATACAGGAAGCCGCGGCAGGGCACCGCATACTGGTTTTTTCGAATCACGATTTACGGACCGAGGCAGTGAGGATATTCGACCGGACGTTTGCCATCACGTACGCGCTGGAAGCGGTGGCGGTGATTGTGGCGGTGATGGGAATTGCGGGGGCGCTGATGGCGCTGGTGATCGACCGCCGGCGGGAGTTGGGATTGCTGCGCTTCCTGGGGGCATCTTCGGGACAGATTCAAAAGATGATTCTGGTGGAGGCAGGTTTGCTTGGATTGCTGGCAAACCTGGCGGGATTCGTGCTGGGATATTTTCTTTCGCTGATTCTGGTGTTCGTGATCAACAAGCAGTCGTTTGGATGGACGATCCGGTTTCACTGGCCGGTGGCCGTGTTGCTGGGAGCGTTGAGCGTTGTGTACGCGGCGACGGTGGTGTCTGGCCTGTACCCGGCGCGCGTGGCCGTGCGATTGAATCCGCTTGAGGCGATTCATGAAGAGTAGTCTGCTGCTCTTCGCGCTTCTTTTCGTGTGGCTGCCGGGCGCGCCGGCGCAATACAAGGCCGCGCTTCCGGGTTACCGGTATGAATTCCCCCACGATCATTTCAGTCATCCGGATTTTCAGACGGAATGGTGGTATACGACCGGAAATCTGAGGGCTGCGGACGGGCACCAGTATGGCTTTGAACTAACTTTTTTTCGCCAGAGTGTGGACCGGGATCCAAGCAAGAAAGAGACCTGGGACATAGAGGATCTGTACCTGGCGCACCTGGCGCTTAGCGACCTGGACGGGGGAAAGTTTTATCACTCGGAGCGGACGAACCGCGCCGGACCCGGACTTGCTGGAATCGATGAACAGCAGAAGCGTGTCTGGAACGGCAATTGGGAAATCCGATGGCGAGGCGAAGAAGAAACTTTAAGCGTGGAGGATGAGAACTTTTCGCTGACGTTTTCCCTTCACAGCGACAAGCCGGCGGTGATTCACGGGGTGAATGGGGTCAGCCAGAAGGCGGCGGGGGCAGGACACGCTTCGCACTACATTTCGTTTACGCGCCTGCAAACAAGGGGAAAGATTGAGGTGGCGGGAAGAACGATCGACCTGCGCGGAACGTCCTGGATGGATCATGAATTTTTCACGCATTCGATGGAAGCCGAACAGGTGGGGTGGGACTGGCTGAGCGTGCAACTTGAGGACGAAACGGAATTGATGCTCTACCAGTTTCGTCGGAAGGATGGGTCTAGCGATCCGTTTTCCTCGGGGACTTATGTAGATGCGAAGGGGAAAGCAGTGCATTTGACGGCGGCGGATTTCCGGCTGGTTCCAACTGGAGAGACTTGGACGAGTAGTGTCACCGCGGCAAAGTATCCGGTGGCGTGGAGGATGGAGATACCAAGGCTGGGGCTGAAGCTGGCGGCGACGACACGGCTGAAATCACAGGAACTCGCAGGCGGGAGCAAAATTGCGCCGAGTTATTGGGAAGGGGCGATTGCGATCGAAGGGACAAGGGAGAGCGCTAGCGTTCGGGGCGTTGGGTATTTGGAGATGACGGGGTATGACCGACCGGTGGAGGTGGGGAGGTAGGGGCGAGTTAGCGTAGCCCGAAGAAGCCAGACGCAGCGGGGCGTCCGAAGGGCGTGGTTGCACGTGGAACGTTTTGGGTGGCTGTGGGCGAGTGGTAGCCAGGGAGAATGGCCCGCGAAGCAAGGGAAATCTGTCGCACCTACGGCGCTGGTGACTTTGCTTTTCCGGATCCCAGCGCTTACGCGCTGGGCTAACGCCTTTCGCGCCTCTGGCGCTAATCGGTTGTGGCGGGCGATCCGTCCAGCTTCGGATGCACTGAGGTTTGACTCAGACCGTAAAAGCGGCCGGACCGGGTCGGGCCGCACTCCAAAGTAAGAACCCCAGGCGCAATAGCGGCACCTGGGGTTCCTTCAAGAACAGAAGCAGGGAACCAAGACTAGCTTTCCATTTGGGCTTGCAGGATTTCTCCGGGCAGGGGCGTCATTCTGGGGCCCGGCGCGGAGGAATTGCTGTCGGAATGGAATGAGCTCGGTTCGCGATTGATGGAAACGCGCTCGGAATGAGCAGAAACGCGATCCGCGGGGGCCGGGGCGCGATCCTTTTGCGGAGCGTTCTTGCCGGTGGCGGAAATTCTTTCAATCTTGATGCCGAGTTGGCGTTCCAGCTGGAAAAGTTCCGTGCGCTGTTCGCGCAGGAAGAGCGTGGAGGCAACGCCGCGTTCACCGGCGCGGCCGGTGCGGCCGACGCGATGGATGAAGTTTTCGGCGACATCGGGAAGATCGTAATTGATGACGTGGGCGATGTCCTGAACGTGGATGCCGCGAGCGGCGACGTCGGTGGCGACCAGGACGCGATACTGCCCGCGCTGAAAGCCGGTGAGGGCGGAGGTGCGCTGCGATTGCGAGCGGTCGCCATGAATCATGGCGGCGTTGATGCCCTGCCGGTTGAGGCTCTTGGCGATGCGTTCGGTGCCGCGCTTGGTGCGCGAGAAAATAAGGCAGCGGCCGCTTTCGTTGTCGAGCAGGTTGTAAAGCATATCGGGCTTGCCATTTTCGGAAACTTCGAAGGCCTGGAGACGAACATTTTCGGAAGGCTTGGAAGTGGAGCCGAAGGTGAGCCGGACGGGATTCTTTGTGTAATCGCGGACGAGCTGAGCCATACTGCCTTCCATTGTTGCGGAAAAGCAGAGAGTCTGGCGCTCGCGCGGCAACACGCCGACGATGCGGCGAATGGCCGGGAGGAAGCCCATGTCCAGCATGCGATCAGCTTCAT
>Ga0210405_10000174_pt1 | contig 91344 bp, 80 predicted proteins | sample IncBWH11MmetaG_FD_155492 | JGI IMG/M metagenome (GOLD analysis project Ga0210405, IMG submission 155492) | Forest soil microbial communities from Barre Woods Harvard Forest LTER site, Petersham, Massachusetts, United States - Inc-BW-H-11-M | ecosystem: Environmental > Terrestrial > Soil >... | reverse complement strand
GATCATGCCGGGCAAAGTCAATCCCACACAGGCCGAAGCACTCACCATGATCGCCGTCCAAGTCATGGCCAATGACGTCGCCGTTGGATTCGGCGGCGCTGGCGGCTATCTGGAGATGAATGTCTACAAGCCTCTCATCATTTTTAACGTCACGCATTCCATCACGATCCTGACGGATGGGTGCACGAACTTTCGAAAGTTCCTAGTCGAAGGTACCAAGCCGAATTTGAAGAAGATCCAGGAATACGTTGACCGGTCACTGATGCTGGTAACCGCGCTCTCCCCTGTCATCGGCTACGACAAAGCCTCGAAAATCGCCCACTATGCGCTGGACAACGATCTCACCCTCAAGCAAGCCGCGCTGAAGCTCGCATTTGTAACGGAAGACGAGTTCGACCGTGTCGTCGATCCGTTGAAAATGGTGCACCCGTACATTGCAAAAGCCAGCTGATAGGAATCCGAGTGCACTCCACAGTCCGCTTTTATCTGCCCTAGCTTTTTCGGGCGCCGACGTGCTGGAAGGAAAGAAAAATGGCTTGGCACCAACAGGATTCCACATCCAGGAAACTAGACTCTTGATGCTGAGAGGTTTGACATTGGCGGCGAGGAATGGCGCACTCCCGACCGAGGATTCTCGGTCGTGGGCATCATGGCCGTTAGTTGTGAACTCTGCTCGAACGGCTGCAGCTGCAGTAGTTTCGTTGGTCGTCGCGCGACTATTCCGCTTGCCAGAGGCGTATTGGGCGCCGATCACGACTTTGGTGATTACACAATCATCACTCGGTGCCGCTCTTTCCGTCTCCTGCGAGCGGTTCATGGGAACGGTGCTTGGCGCAGCAGTTGGAGCGATTGTAGGCAGTTCCTTCGGACCGAATATCCTTATCTTCGGTGCCGGCGTTTTTATCCTGGGACTCCTGAGCGCCGCTGCAAACTCGAATCGGAATGCATTCCGGTTCGCAGGCGTGACGCTTGCCGTTGTGCAGCTTGTACCGCGGGTGGGATCTCCATGGCGCATCGCGTTTCATCGATTCGCAGAAGTTTGCATAGGCCTTGTGGTGGCACTGATACTAGCAGTGGTATGGCCAGAACAAGAGGAAGTTCGTTGAAGCAGGACGTCAGCCTGGGTGTTTTGCGAAAGCAATGCAACTAAACAATGCAAAGGCCGTTGGTGAGGCCGCGCGTTAGCTGGGCGTGACAGTTGTGCTGGGTGCATGGGAGAGCAAAGGCTTCAGTGCAACTGAGGAACTCGTAACGCAAACAAAACGAACGAACATCGATCAGTGCGAACGGGGCAGAGTGAATCAGCAAACCGCTGGATTTTGGGTTGCACAAGCGTTACGAGGCCGCGATCTGCAACTGTTTTCAGTTTCCATCCGGTTTCCAATTAAGGTCATCATTCGGAAAGCTGAGTGCCGCCAGATCAATCGCTTTCAAAGTTTTATTCAGAGCTTCCCAAGCTTCGGAAACGGGTTCGATTCCCGTCGCCCGCTCCAGATTCTAAAGAACTTACTTGGTTTCAGTTCCTTTCCAACGCCAGAAGCTCGCAAGGCTTCAGCCGTGGCAACCGTTTTGCTTGGCGGCGCTTTGGAAAACCTCCTCCTCGTCAGATCTCGCGCCAATGTCCCTGACAAAGGTACCCGGGGTAGCCTCCACTCGCACAACTTTAAGGAGGTAGATAAGTCGGTTACCAAGAGCCTCGATTCGTGGGGAACTCAATATTTGATCAGTGGGACAGGCTTGGTCGGTGCCTTCCGTTTGAGACGACCGCATCGTTGCGCAGTGCGGATTCTCTGGGTGTATCATCCTCGTCATAGTTTCAGTGGGACGAATCCGAATCGAAAGTCATTCATCATTAATCGATTCGATTCCTATCCTCATTTCCAACGTCAAGGCCGAGGTCATATAAGGTTATGACTGAACATAACCCCCGCGGCGAAATAGAAACCAGGGTGGCGGAACGGACAGCCGAATTACATAGGAGCGAAATGGAGCTCCGGCAGATTCTGGACCTGGCGCCCCAATTTGTTGCGGTATTCGGGCTTAACCGTGAACGCCTTTACGCCAACCGCGTCTTCCTCGATTATGTCGGTTTTAGTCTCGACGAGTGGCGGCACTCCATTGGCCGTGGCAGATACCTTCACCCTGATGACATCGAGCAGATCGGCAGTTTTTTTGATCACGCTATTGCTCGTGGTTCTGCTGGCGAATTGGAGCAGCGACTACGCAAACGTGATGGAACGTATCGCTGGTTCTTGACTCGCTTTAACCCATTGCGCAACGAACAAGGACAAATTACACGTTGGTATGTCACCGCGACGGACATCCATGATCGCAAGCAGGCTGAGGATGCTCTTCGCCGCGAAAACGTTGCTCTACGTGAAGAAATCGATAAGGCCTCGATGTTCGAAGAGATTGTCGGAACCTCGCCCGCTTTGCAGACTGTGCTCTCGCGAATCTCCAAGGTTGCGCCAAGCGATTCTACGGTCCTCATAAACGGCGAAACGGGAACGGGCAAAGAGCTAGTTGCACGGGCCATCCACCGACGATCAAATCGCAGCTCGCGAACATTCGTTGGCGTGAACTGTGCGGCAATCCCGCGTGAACTGATCGCTTCTGAGTTGTTTGGGCACGAGAAGGGCGCCTTTACGGGCGCGACTCAGCAGCGCTTGGGTCGGTTTGAATTAGCAAATGGCGGTACGCTCTTCCTGGACGAAGTCGGAGAACTTCCCTCGGAGACTCAGATTGCCCTTCTGCGTGTTTTGCAGGAGCATGAGTTTGAGCGTGTCGGCGGGACCCGTCCGTTACGCACTGACGTTCGGGTGATCGCAGCCACCAATCGGGACTTGCAGGCCGCCATCAACGTTGGGTCCTTTCGTAGTGATTTGTTTTATCGCCTGAATGTCTTCCCGATCGAGATACCTCCTCTTCGTGAACGACGAGCGGATATTCCTCTGCTAGTCGAATACTTTATCGATCGCTATGCGCGAAAATCGGGCAAGCACATAACGACTGTCGAGAAGAGGACCCTGCAAGTACTTCAGTCCTACCCTTGGCCCGGCAACATACGCGAATTACAGAACGTCATCGAACGCTCGGTGATTTTGTGTGAAACACCAACTTTTTCAGTGGATGAAAGTTGGCTGTCCCAACAGCCTCGTGATAGGAGACCGAGAGGCACGCTAAATCTGTCGGGCAGGGTAGCAGCCCAAGAAAAACAGATGATCGAAGCGGCTCTGCGAGAATCCCAAGGACGAGTATACGGACCTTCTGGTGCAGCGGCCAAGCTGGGGATCGCACACTCCACGCTGGAATCGAAGATTCGGTCACTGAAAATCAACAAGAATCGCTTCAAGGATTAATCCAGAGACTGAGAGCTCTGCTCTGAGATAAGGATGCCAGTAAGCACCGGCCTTAATTCTCCAACAACCTCTCGACGCTCAAACAGTCGTCCTGCCCCGGAATCTCACTAATTTGCGAAAGCCCGGGGGTTCCAGTGACTAGTAAGGCTCTTCTTTTCACTAAGTTGTAATTGGCTACCAGCTTGCACCTTCCTGAAACGAATCTCATGCAGGTAAGCCCAGCGGCATCAGATTCTTCGCTCTAAGCGCGTACTCACGCGGCGGATGGAGCAGTAACGGAAACCCGATCCGTTTATTCAGAGCAAAACGGAGGATAGACATATGGCAAAGACATTTGGTGCGACGTCGACGACCGACGAGGTTCTGTCAGACGTGAATCTAAAAGGTAAACGAATTCTCGTTACCGGAGTTTCTGCGGGACTTGGCGTGGAAACTGCACGGTCTCTTGCTGCGCACGGTGCTCAGGTTGTGGGCACGGCGCGGGATTTGGCTAAGGCTGAAGCGGCGACGGCACCGGTGCAGAAGGAGGCAACGTCCAGTGGCGGCAGTTTCGAGCTGGTTGCGCTTGATCTTGCCGATCTCAAAAGCGTACGACGCTGTGCCGATGCACTCTTGGCAAAGGGGAAACCATTCGACGTGGTCATCGCCAACGCAGGAGTGATGGCCACGCCGTTCCTCCATACGGCGGACGGCTTTGAAATGCAGTTCGGGACCAATCATCTGGGACACTTCGTGCTCGTTAACCGTATCGCGTCACTTATCCGCAAAGGAGGGCGTCTGATCAATCTCGCGTCTGCCGGGCACCGCTTCTCCAACGTCGACCTTGAAGATCCCAACTTTGAGCGGACACCGTACGACCCATGGGTCGCCTACGGCCGGTCTAAGTCTGCGAACATCCTCTTCGCGGTTGCTTTCGACAGGCGTCACCGAGGGAATGGCATACGCGCCGCAGCCGTGCATCCGGGAGGCGTCCAGACGGAGCTGGACCGCCATCTGGACCCCGTCCACATCAAGAAAACGATCGAGCAGACGAATAAGCGGCTTGCGTCCGAGGGCAAAGCACCCTTCCAGTTGAAGACCATTCCTCAAGGGGCCGCAACTTCGGTATGGGCCGCTGTCGTTGCTCCGGCTGATGAGATCGGCGGCCAATATTGCGAGAACTGTCATGTCGGCCGTGTCGTGTCGGATGACGTGACCATCACCGCCACAAGCGAAGGAGTGCGCGGCTACGCGCTCGACCCGAAAAACGCCGAGGCGCTCTGGAAGAAGAGTGAAGAGATGGTTGGGGAGAAGTTTTAGTGACCGACAGCCAGGATTGGGGAATACAAAAACGGCTGCGGGAGTTGGAAGGAGGCGAGCACGTAATGGCGGAACGAGTACAGCACACCTTATATCAGGTCTCGACGGCCACAGCTCTCGTTGAAGGGATCTACCAGGGCGCGGTGCAAATCGCCGCTCTACGGGAGCACGGTGATCTGGGCCTAGGCACCTTCGAGAGTCTGGATGGTGAAATGGTCGTCGTCGACGGGCACTTCTATCAGGTGCGCTCTGACGGCTCTGTGAGAGAAGTACAGGACAACGTTCTCAGTCCGTTCGCGGCAGTCACCGCCTTTTCTCCGGATCAGTCAATCACTCTGGAGAATTGCCCGGATTTGTCCTGCCTGACTTCTCAGTTCGACGCCCTGCGCCAATCTGACAATTTCTTTTACGCGCTGAGAGTCGATGGAACATTCGACTACATTCACGCGAGAGCGATGCGTCGGACGAAAGAAGGAATTCCACTGGTCCAGGCGGCGGCCGTTCAACCGGAGTTCGAGTTTCACAATATTTCCGGGACTTTCGTGGGCTTCTGGACTCCCGAGTACGCGAAATCTCTGAATGTGCCCGGTTATCACCTGCACTTTGTCTCGGCGGACCGCACACAGGGCGGGCACGTCCTGCAGTGCCGCGGAAAGAATCTGCGCCTGCAGATTCAGCGGGAGGGCGATTACCACATCGTGCTACCCGAAACCGAAGATTTTTTGAAAGCCAATTTGAGGAGAGACCCAGCTGCGGCTCTCGCAAAAGCGGAAGGAGAAAAGAAATGAGCACACCTACCACAAAGCCAGCGCCGCAGACAGGTGCCGACCTGTTAGTGAAAAGTCTCGAGGCGCAAGGAGTCGAATACATCTTCGGCATACCGGGAGCGAAGATCGATAAGGTCTTCGACACACTCGTGGACTCGAAGATCAAAACGATAGTCTGCCGGCATGAGCAGAACGCGGCGTTCATAGCAAGCGGCATTGGCCGGATGACCGGAAAAGCGGGAGTGACATTGGTTACTTCTGGGCCAGGCTGCTCGAATCTGGTCACAGGTTTCGCAACGGCGACCTCGGAAGGCGATCCGGTCGTGGGCATTGGTGGGGCAGTACCTGTTGCGGATCGATTGAAACAGCTTCATCAAAGCATGGATACAGTGGATTTATTCCGGCCTGTCACCAAATTCAGCGCCGAAATCGATTCTGCGAGTTCCGTTTCTGAAGTGGTTGCTAACGCTTTTCGGGCCGCTGAATCGGGACGACCGGGAGCGGCGTTCATTAGCGCGCCGAAAGACATCATGATGGGAGAAGCAACTGGTGAGGTTCTGACGCCAGCGGCAGTCACTAGTCTCGGCGCAGCGGACACAGATGCGATCGCCGCTGCTGCTGACCTCATTAACAAAGCCAGAAATCCCGTCCTCATACTAGGGTTGCTTGCGAGTGAGAAAGATGCCGCCGACTCGGTGCGTCGATTCATTGCCAAAACGAATATACCGATTGTGTGCACTTACCAGGGCGCGGGAGTGGTTCCGAGGGAGCACTTCGATCGCTTCGCCGGCCGAGTTGGCCTATTTCGCACCCAACCCGCCGACAGAATCCTCGACGCGGCCGATTTGGTGATTACGATTGGCTACGACCCTATCGAATTCGAACCCGGGCTTTGGAACCGAGGAAAGAAGCGCAACCTGATTCACATCGACGTGGTGGCCGCGGATATCGACAAGGATTATCGCCCGCAAGTGGAGTTGACCGGGAACATTGCAGCAACTCTTCGTGGACTCACGAGTCAAACGAACGGTGTACCTGCAGCCGGCAGCGCAGAGCTTCTGCGGGAAGTTGCGCTCGAACGTACGGGCTTTGGCGAAAAAGCCGCCGCGTTGAACGGGATACCTATACATCCGATGCGCCTCGTTCATGAGCTTCAGGGCTTGCTGAGTGATGACATGACTCTTTGTCTCGATATGGGATCATTCCACATCTGGCTCGCACGGTATCTTTACAGTTTTCGCGCGCGGCAAATTCTAATGACGAACGGGCAGCAGACACTTGGCGTGGGCCTGCCATGGGCGATTGCGGCTAGCCTGGTTCGCCCCAACGAGAAGGTGATATCCATTTCTGGTGATGGAGGCTTCCTATTTTCAGCCATGGAACTTGAGACGGCGGTCCGCCTGAAGTGCAACCTTGTTCATATCGTCTGGATTGACGGCTTCTACGACATGGTTGGCATTCAGGAGATGGCAAAGTACGGGCGTTTGTCCGGAGTGAAATTAGGCCCGGTGGACATTGTGCGGTTTGCCGACGCTTTCGGCGCTAAAGGATTGAGGATCGAACGTCCGGATGAGATCTCGTCAACACTACAGAAGGCACTTGCAATGCAGGGACCAGTGTTGGTCGGCGTGCCTGTGGACTACCGAGACAATCACCGCCTGATGGAGATTGTCTATCCCGACGCGCTGAACTGACAGTGGCACCAACCCATCTGAGCGAAAAACGCGCCATCCGCGGGCGTGACCAGGTGAGTCAGGTTATGGTTGCTGCAAAACTATCAAGTTTGCTCACATCACTGGGAGATTGCGTGCTCAAAATTCAGCGATCAGCCAACGGCAGGGTTGTCTTCACGCTCAGTGGCCGAATTGAAGCAGAGGATGTTAAGGAGCTCGGACAACTGTTCGCTTTGGAAACAGCGGGGGTGCAGCTGGTGCTGGATTTGAGGGATGTGACACTCGTCAACCGGGACGCGGTGGAATTTCTCGCCGGCTGCGAGGCCGACAGCATCAAGCTCGAGAATTGTCCCGCCTATATCCGAGTGTGGATCGAGGCGGTAAAAGGTCCAAACAGGTGCCGACGAACTCGATGAAAGGGTTTGAAGTGTGAGCACGACTGGAACCTGTCGGCTGGAATGACAGAGGGCGCACATGGGGCATGCCGACGTTCGATACGTTTTATGAAGGGAGCGGCTATGAAGGAAGACTTAGCTATCAGCGAAGCTGCGAGCCAAGAGAAGATTTCCGAAGAAGCGACTCGTGAAGAGCTCTTACGTATTGCAGACAGCCCAATGTTTAACCGACCTGATCAGCCACTGTCACCGATTGGATCTGGACGCCGATTCGAGCAGATCATCGGTGACAGCCCAGCTCTGAGAACGGTTCTGGAACAAGTGGAACGTGTTGCACCGGCGAATTCCACGGTACTCGTCCGGGGAGAAACGGGAACCGGCAAAGAACTCATCGCTCACGCGATCCACAACGCCAGCCCCCGCCGCGGCCACCCTTTGATCAAGCTGAACTGTGCCGCCATTCCCTTCGACTTGCTCGAAAGTGAGCTCTTTGGCCATGAGCGAGGCTCCTTTACTGGAGCCATCGCGCAAAAAATCGGTCGGTTCGAATTGGCCGACAAAGGAACTCTTTTTCTCGACGAAGTCGGCGACATACCGCTCGCGTTGCAGCCCAAGCTTCTACGCGTTCTTCAAGAACAGGAGTTTGAACGTCTCGGGAGTGGCCGCACCCATCGCGTTGACGTGCGGCTGGTCGCAGCGACTCACCGAGACTTAGAACGGATGGTGAAGCGGAATGAATTTCGGAGCGATCTGTACTATCGCCTGAACGTATTTCCAATCGTTGTACCGCCCTTGCGCGAGCGCAGCGAAGATATTGTTCCTCTGGTGGAGCATTACGTTGAAATCTTTTCCCGCCGAGTAGGTAAGCACATAGACCACATTCAGGACGAAGTGGCAGACGCTTTCAAGTCCTATTCGTGGCCGGGAAACATTCGTGAGCTTCAGAACGTGATCGAACGCATGGTAATACTATCCGACGATGGCGTACTTGCGAATCCCTTGCGCCCAACTCACAATGCGAAGGTCATTGGGTTTCCCGCAAACACAACGCTAAAGGACTCGGAGCGTGCTTTGATTGAAGCGACGTTGGAAGCTACGGGATGGGTAATCGGCGGACCGTACGGCTCCGCCGCGAAATTGGGCATGAAGCGTACTACGTTAATGGCTAGGATGAAGAAACACGGCATCCTGCGTCCTCCAGGGGAAAGCAACATAGATCAAACTGTCCAGGCGGGTTCAGAGCGTTAGATCGTCAGGGAAATCAATGGATGTCCGCAAGAGAGTACATCGGCCCAGCCAGAAAGGCTTGACGGCCACCTTCGATTGCCTTGGCAAAGGCGTTCGCTATTCGTACTGGTCAAGGGTACGCGAAACACCTGTGTTTAGCTGTACCCCGTCGTACCCCATCATTTAAAATATGCCCTGCTATTCTTGTCGTCAAAACCCTTGCCGGCAAAAGTGGCCGAAAAGAGCTCTATTCAGGTGTGCGGCCCATCGCATGGACAAACTCGTCGTGCGCTTCCGAATAGTCCAGCTGTGATTGCAGAAGGAGTGCCTTCGCATCGTATTCTTGGGCCGCGGCCATAGCGGCTTGCGACTTCAGTGCAGCCCCTTGCAACAATTCTTGTTGCAGCACCCGATTCGACTCGCTCCGCAGAGCCAAAACCTCTTCCGATACCTTCAGCACCTCCTGCGTTCTTTCCAGCTTGTTGTATGCAGTTTCGACTGCCAGCACGACCTCATCCGTCAGCCTCGCGAGGTTTTCTTTCGCTTGAGACAACTGCGCTTGGTGTTCGTGCAGCACGGCTCGCTTACGCCCGCCATCAAACAGTTCGTAGCCGAGGTGGATTCCAAACGTGCCAAAGTTGTTGGCCAGGAACGGGACATTATCCTGATGGCTATAGCGCGCGAAAGCCTCGACATCGGGCACCCAGATATCCGTCTTGGCCAAACGGATTGCAGCTTCGGCTTTCTCCACTTCCGCACGACCCCTACGGATTTCCGGATGTGCACCTAGTGCGGCTTTAACACATTCTTCGCGAGAGGAAGCCTCCTGGAATTCAGGAACCAGAGAATCAAGGTCCAAGCCAGTGGTCAGAGGCAGCCCGATCAAATCATTGAGCTTCAACTTGAGATCTGACAATTGAAGATCCGTCGTAAGTAGTTCTTGCTTCGATTGTAAGAATTGGGCGCGGCTCTCGATAGATTCCCGTTCCAAGGCGCTGCCGAATTTGACCTGTTGAATGCGCTCGGTCTCCAGGTCCTGAGACGCCTTTATTCGAGCCTCGGTGGCGCTGCGGCGTGCCTGTGCAATCAAAATGCTGTAATACACCTGATGCACTGCGAGTGCCACGTCATTTTCGGTAAGGTCTGCTTGCTCGCGCGAGGCTCTTACGTCCGCTTCCGCGATTTTGTTGGCCTGCTTGATCTTAAGTAACGAAGTCAACGGCTGCGTGATCTGCGTTCCGCTGGTCGTCAGGTTTCGTCCTCCTTGATTGATAATAGTGTTCGCGGCAGGAACCGGTGTCCCCCCTGGCGCGCTTAGGCTGCCTTCCCTGAGCTGAATCAACTGCGTATCCGTCAGGCGCATGAAGCTGGTGTCGTTGCGTACGGATGGGAAATACGAACTCTTCGCGGCTTCCTTGACGTGTTGTTTCTCATCGACCCCGTATTGTGCGATTCGGACATTGTGGTTGTGCTTCAGCGCCAACTGAACCGCTTCCTGCAATGTGATGTGGCGCGAAGGCGCGGTACCACCCGTTTCGTCAGCCAAGGCGACGTAGGCGCAGAGAGCCGTCGCCGTAAGTAGTGTGAGTGCCTTGCATTTCATGATTTTGACTCCTCCAGGACCAGGATTTGCTGGGTGATGCTCAGGTCGCCGTAATTCAAAGGCGATTTGCGCAGTAACGCTATCAAGATCAAAGCGCAGACACAGCTCCAACTGATGAGCAGGAATCCATCGATGATGCTCAAGCTGTACGCCTGCAGACGCACTCGGGCGGCAATCAGATCGGCGGCGCGAGCCGTGGCGATAGCTAGGCCGTAGGATTTTGCGTACAGCCCTGCCGTCATAGCACGCAGGTTCTGGACGGTTATCCAATCGCCGCTACTGACGTGCAGTCCCAAAAGGTTGGAATGTAGTTTTTCGCGATCAGCAAGGAAGTGGCCCATGTAGATGGCGCCTGCGGTTCCCCCAAACAGGCGGACGACATGGAAGAAGGCGGAAAACGTAAGAGCCCGCTCCGGTTTCGCCAAGCCTTCAGTGAAGATGGCTTGTAGGACGATGCAGCCGACAAGCCCGATGAAAGCAAAAGCTTGGCCGACGCCTGTCAGCAATTCGGTGCGGTAGAAATTCTCCGCAGCCCAAGCGGTGCTGTACTGAGAATTCAGCCAAGCGGCGAAAGCTGTGCAAGCGAGTCCGGCGGCAAAGAGCAGCCGTGGATCTAATCGATGTAGCAAGAGAAGCCCGGCTATGAACGCGACAATGATCAACGGGAGGGCACTCCAGATGACCGCGGGAGCGATCTGGTCCGACTCAAATCCGCGTATCGCGAGCGATTGTGGGATCAGGATAATCGTTGTGCACAGAGTGAACCGGAACCAGAAAAGCAGAATGCCGAGCAGCACGGTGTTCCAATTCCAGAGATATGGCAACGCCACCAGGAAATTGGGACCACGTAGCCTCCGAATGAGCGCGCAAAGCAGAAAGAAGCAGCCGCACCAAAAACAGGCGTTAAACACACCAGAACGAAACCAGTCGAGCCGTTGGCCTTGCTGAAGCGCGGTGAAAGTCAGTGCCAATCCGAAACTTAGATAAAGAAATCCAACGAAGCTAGGGGCCGGACCGCTTTTCTTGCTCGGCGGCTGGGGCGGGATACCTAGGTAGATGCACAGCATCATCGCTGGCGCGATCAATGCGGAATTCCAGAACATCCATTGCCAAGAAAGGTGGTCTCTGTACCAGCCGTATAACGAAGGCGCAATGTTCACGGCACCGTCCACGAAGGTTGCGTAGAGGGCAATCGTGAAGGGTAGGTATCGCAGGGGGATGTTGCGCAGGGCGAACGTCAGCGTAAGCGGATAGAAGGTTCCTGAGGTAAGACCCGCAATGATGAGCACAACGACGAGCAGGCCATAGCTATGGATGAGCGGTAGAAAGACGCAAGCAAGCGTGAAGATGCCCGCGGCAAAAAGCAGTATGCGCCGTGGTCCCAACAGCCCGCCCAGATAGACAGTGAACGGCCCGATGAACATGAGGGACGCGTTATACGCACTGTCAAGCCAGGCGCCACTGTCGAAGCTTATGCCGACATGTCCCTTCAAATCGGCGAGTCCCAGACTGAGCATGCGCCCGGCAAGGGTGACGAGTCCCGCCCCCAGTACGACTCCCAGAATGCCGATCAGAGGACGCGTCGAAACTTCCGACGGGATTGCTCCCGCGGCAGCGCGAGCTATTTCTGCCGGGGACGGGTGAACTGCGATGCTCGAAGCTGCCATGGTTTTCCGGCTACTGTCTCGTCCGGACGGTGGCAATCACGGAAAGTCCGGGGCGCAATTTTGCGGCGAAGGTTTTATCGTCCAGCGCGATTTTGACCGGAATGCGTTGCACGACTTTGGTGAAATTTCCGGTTGCATTGTCCGGCGGTAGCAGGGCAAACTGCGACCCGCTGGCCGGTGCGATCTCCAGCACCTTGCCGCGAATCACCTGCCCGGGATATTGGTCAATGCGAAGTTCGGCAGGGTCGCCAACCTTCACGTTGGTCAACTGCGTTTCGCGATAGTTCGCCTGCACCCACTTCGTGACATCCACAAACGAAATCACCTGAGTGCCGGGAGAAACGAGCTGCCCAGGGCGAACTTGTCGTTCACCCACGTTGCCGTCGCCAGGCGCATAGATTTTGGTGTAACCAAGATTCACCGCGGCTGCCGTCAGGGCTGCCTCTTTCGCGAGCAGATCGGCCTGAAGTTGCATGCCCTGCGATTCGAGGACGCTTTTGGACCGGCGCTCGGCTTCGGCACTCAGCTCACTGCTGAGCAACATGGTCTGAGACTGCTTGAGATCGGCATCGCGGCTGGCAACCTGTGCTGACAGTTGGTCGTCGTTGGCCACGGCGGCCTCGAGTGTCTGCTGCGTCGTCGAATGAGTCTGATATAGATCTTCCTGGCGCTTGCGTTCGGATCGGGCACGAACGAGTTGGGCTTCGACCGCTTCCTTGCCGGCTTCAGCCGCGACGATTTGCTCTTTGGCTTGATCGATCCCGGCAAACGCTTTGGCTATGCGCGAGTCCTGCAACTCACGTTGACGACGGTTGTTTTCGATCGCAGCACGGGCAGCCGCAACTCCGGCACTGGCCTGGTCAACCTGTGCCCGGTAGTCGTCATCCTGTAATTCGACAATCAAATCGCCTTTGTGCACCTGTTGAAAGTCCTCGACGTGAACTGCGTGCACGATCCCGGGCACTTTGGTGCTGAGCGGCGTAAGGTCGCCGCGAACATAAGCATCATCGGTGATCTGTTCGACCTTGCCACCCTCCCACGCATTCCAGTTACGAGTAATGGTGATCAAAACGGCCAGAGCGAGCAGCATCACGAGGATGGGACTCAAATACTTTTTCCAGCTGGCACCGCGAGGAGAAGCTGTGGCGCTGTGGATCTCGGGCGGCGCCGGGTTCGCTACGGGAGAAGTGGATCCAACAGATACTGGCGAAGCGGACATCAAATTAGCTCCTTCAACAGAAAGAAATCGGTAAGCACTTGAGTGTTCATGACTGGTTAAAGCAAATGCACTTCCAATCGCGACGGTTCTGCGAATCAGCTAAGTCTCAGGTTTGCACCACTTTCATTTTCGACGTTTCAATAAATCGACTCGTAATGGCGTCAGGAAATTGGCAGGCCGAGACTTTGACTGCGGACTGACCGCGAAACTCTCGAACGGCCTCGTCGTGCCACCTCAATCTCAATGACTTACAGGCGCATTCCGGAACTGACTGAGTGGCACGAGTCTTGCACCAGCGTCCTCGCACGTTCGTGGGAAAAACCGGATCGACGGTGCCCACTCAACTTTTCAATGATTGAGGAACTTCGATGAAAACTTCTTTCAAGCTGTTCGCACTCCCGTCATTCGCGACCGCTGCGGGGATTCTCTTAACACTAGTCGCGATGGCAAGCAGCGGTTCACTTGCGTCCACACCGAACTTTGTGGTTCCGGACGACACTGCACTCCGGATTCGTTTGGACGACACACTTACGAGCATTGATTCGAATGTGGGTGATCCGTTCAGCGCGACAGTTGTTGATGAAGGCGATTACCGGAATGCTCGGGTGTACGGGCACATCGCAAGGATCGATATGTCCGGCAAGGTGAAAGGTCACACCAGCATGGTGCTGCGATTCGACCGACTGGTTATGCCCGACGGCCGTCGCGGTTCGATTCATGCCGAAATTATTGAGCTCTACCACGCACCTTCCGGCGAGAAGGTCGATGTAGAAGGTGCGATCGAGTCCGGTGGCAGAGGCCGCAAGAGCATCGAGCACACAGCGATCGGGGCCGGTGCTGGCGCCTTGCTGGGCGGAATTTTCGGCGGAGGTAAGGGCGCCGGAATCGGATCCATTATCGGCGGAGTCGGCGGTTTGGGGACTACCGCATTTCATGGACGCCAGAAGATTACGCTCAACAGTGGGCAGGAAATGTTGATCCGCATCACGGGCCGCTGAATCGCCATTCGGCCCTGCGCCATATCACATCAGCAAGACTCAGCTGAATTAATAGAGGGTACGTTTTTCTTAAAAATCTGGGGAAAGTAGGTTGTCGTGTGTGCAGTGCTGAATTCATCGCCGCCAAGTCTAGCGAGAACCGCTCGCTGCCTTAGCCTGCTCGTGCTTTTCGCGACTGGCTCCGTTTGGGCGCAGAGGACCAAGGACCCTACAACCGGTTGCGCCAAGGTCTCAGCGAATTTTCCGCCAATGACGTACGACGAGAACGTGCAGTATCTCGCGAACTCCGAATGTCGAACCGGTTTGCTCGCTCCGATCGAGTACATTCCGCTCGGTCAAAATGAGAACAATTATCTTTCGATTGGCCTCTGGATTCGGGAGCGCGGCGAATACGTCAGCAACCCAAACTGGTCAGATAACCCTTCCGGAAACGCGTACCCGATGGAGCGCTACTTTCTGCATACGGATCTTCACTTGGGTGAACGCTTCCGTTTCTTCGGTGAACTTGCCAGCAGCCTCGTGGACGGCAGGAACGGAGGACCGCGAGCGAGCGTGGACGAGGAAAAGATGTACGTCCATCAAGGTTTTGTCGATCTCGGTCTTTGGAAGTCCGGGCAGAACAGTCTGACGTTGCGGGCTGGACGACAAGAAGTAGCGCTCGGATCACAAATGCTTGTTTCGACTCGCGACGGCCGCAATATCCGCCGCAGCCTCGATGGGGCTCGCCTCACCTTGGTGAAAGGAGACTGGACCGTTGATCTGCTTGCCGCGAGGCCAACACTAGAAAACACAGACTACTTCGACAATCCACCCAATCACACGAGTGGTTTTTCGGCTGCGTATGCAGTCCACCCATTCAAATTTCTGCCGCGCGGCAACATCGATCTTTACTACATGGGACTCGATAACAAAAATGTCCCCTTTAACGGCAAAGGAGCAGGCCGAGAGCAGAGGGAAACCATCGGCACGCGGCTGTGGGGAACGACCGAGCACTGGGATTACAACGACGAGTTCACGCTGCAATGGGGCTGGTTTGCTTCAGGTGACATTCGCGCGTGGGCGATTTCGACGGAACACGGCTATCGCCTTGACGAAGCTCCTTTCAGCCCGCGGTTCGGCCTTCGAGCAGTTGCCTTCAGCGGCGATCAGAATCCATCCAGTCGCAATGTCGGCACATTCAACTCCATTTACGAGAAGGGCCCCTACTTCAGTTACGCAGAGCTGTTCGCCCGGCGCAACTTGGTCGCTTTGCAACCGTCAGCAGAACTAAAGCTCAGGAAGTCTGTCTCCTTAACGTTCAACCCGGCGTTCTTCTGGCGGGAGAGTACGAGTGACGGTTTATACAGCGTGGGCAATTCCGTGCTTGTATCCGGCTCGAAAAGCAACGCGCGATACATAGCGACGCAAGTCTCTTCTCAGCTGCAATGACGCATGACTCGCAATCTGACCTGGTTTACGGAGTACGGCCACTTCTTTTCCGGTGACTTCCTGAAGCAATCCACGACGGGCAAGAACATCAATTATTGGACCGGGTGGCTCGACATCAGATTTTGAGGACCGAAAATGGGAATCTCAAATACAACTACAGACAATGTGTCAGAGCGGCAGGAAGAACTCACCCCGCTACGGACTGCTCCGAACAAGCTCGTTCAAGCAGGGCGTAGAGTGCGCAGGCAGGTTGTAGTGCATTCCGTGCGGACAGCTCTAGCGGCTATGGTTTCGCTCGTTGTGGCAAGGCTTTTTGGACTGCCCGAAGCCTATTGGGCTCCGGTCACAACTTTGGTAATCACGCAGTCGTCCCTCCGAGAGACATTGTCTCTTTCTTGGCATCGGTTCATGGGAACCGCGCTGGGAGCACTGGTCGGCGTAATTGTGGCAATCCAAATCGGCCCGAACCTGATTGCATTCGGTGCGGGCGTGTTCGTCCTCGGGCTACTCTGCGCTTTGGTGGGTTCTGATCGAACTGCGTATCGATTCGGCGCTGTAACACTCGCGATTGTGTTGTTGGTGCCGCGAACGAATTCCGCATGGCATATGGCATTTCATCGTTTCGCTGGAGTCTCACTCGGCATCGGGGTTGCGCTCCTTCTGACCGTGTTGTGGCCAGAGAGTGAAGACTTCCCGCAAGAAGGAATGGGATTCCTCCAGCCGAACGACAGCGTCACAACCGGATTGCAGGAGAGGGTAGAGAGGACAGCGGTGGAGGTGGCGAGGCGCAAATTCTCGCCGGAATCATGAATCGCTTGCACAAAGTTGTGGTGTTTCATCCTCTGAAGCATGAGGAACCGGACGAAGTGCTGCAGAGCGAACTGGACAATGTTCAGAAGCGCCTGTTGGGTTCCACAATGCGCCCGTTCCTATTTCGAATCAGCGAGGAAGGCCGGAAGTTCCTCCTGCAAGAAGGAACCGACCAGGGGTATGGAGGGCGCCACTTGAAGCGAGCTATCGAGCGGCATGTGGTCAACCCAATTGCAAGACTGCTGGCGACCGCACAAGTGCATCAAGGTGAGGTGCTGTTCATCGATCACTATCCCGGCGAGAAACGTTTGCTTTTTCGAAGGAACACAAAAAAGTGCTCCTCTGGCCGGCACCTCCGGTGACACCATAGCGGAAGTACTCGTCGAGAGATCCCTTCCTTTGGCCTGCGTCGAAATGGCGGCGAACTTTCTCTGATCCATGTTTGTTGCGGCCGAAATCTCTGCACATGGGTTTGATCATTTTGGCATTTCCGTGGCGCTGATGATGTAGTCCGGGAGCAGGCGGTCCCTGGTCCAGATTCCAACGAGCGCTCAGCGAATCTAAGTCGAGAAGATTTCTCTCTTCATTCTAAGCGATTTACGCGATCACTCTCGATACCGCTGTGGTGGACTGCCTGGTTCGCGTAAGATTCGTGGCGGTGCCAACAATCGGACGCGCAAAGATGTTGGCACCAATTCTTCAAACATACGACTACACCTGCCTTGTAACACACGCCTTTTCAACAAAAGAAAGAGCGAGCGTTTGGCTGGCGGAATGCTTTGTCTGTTGTCGCAGCAAAAAAGACGCTTAGCAACCAATCGAAAGGGTTCTTCGCGCAGTAATTCGCAGCACTAACGATAAGGAGAAGGCATGGCAACTAAAGCTGAAGAGTTGAAAGGCACACCGACGGTCGCAGAGAGAAATCGCACGGGAGGCATTCCACTGCTAAACGATCATTTCCGAAATCACGATACAGCGTTCACCCCCGAGGAGCGCAACAGGTACGGCCTTGAAGGTCTCTTGCCGCATGCGCACGAGTCTTTGCAGCGGCAGACTGAACGCGTGCTTCAGCATCTTGATGCGAAGACGAGTGACCTGGAGCAATACGTCTACCTGACATCACTCGCCGATCGCAACGAGACCCTGTTTTATCACACCGTGATGTCCGATCCGGCTCGATTCATACCCATCCTGTATGACCCGACGGTGGCCGATGCTTGCGAGGCGTTCGGACACATCTATCGCCGGCCACGCGGAATGTACATCACGCGCGAAATGAAGGGCCGCATTGCCGAAGTACTTGGCAACTGGCCTGAGCCGGATGTGCGGTTTATTTGCGTGTCGACGGGCGGTCGCATTCTCGGTCTCGGTGACATTGGTACTAACGGAATGGGGATTCCCATCGGCAAGCTTCAGCTCTATACCGCCTGCGCCGCGGTCCCCCCCAAATTCATGCTGCCAGTGCTGTTCGACATCGGGACTTCAAATGCCGTGCTACGTGCCGATCCGCTTTATCTCGGTATTCGCGAGGTGCCACCGCCGCAGGCAGAACTCGATGAATTGGTCGAGGAGTTTGTGCAAGCTGTGCAGAAGGTTTTCCCGCAGTGCTGCATCCACTTCGAGGACTGGAAGGGAACCGACGCCGTCAGATATCTCAATCGGTACAGAGACGAGGTCCTCTGCTACAACGACGACATCCAGGGCACGGCTTCCGTTGCGTTGGCGGGCTTGATGACGGCGTTGAAGATTACCGGATCGCCGATCACCAGCCAGAGAATTCTGTTCTTCGGAGCCGGATCGGCAGGCACCGGCATCGCGAAGCTGATCGTCGAAGCAATGAAGATGCAAGGTCAGTCGGAGGCCGAGGCTCGCAGCCAGATTGCGCTGTTTGATACCAAGGGACTCGTGGTCGAAGGTCGTCCCGGTCTCGCTGCGCACAAGCAGCCTTGGGTACAGAAACTGCCGGCCAGCAAGCCGTTCGATCCTCGCGATTTGGCGACTGAACACCCCGAAATTGTCGCGGCGATCAAGACCTTCAAGCCTACGGCGATGATCGGCGTCAGCACGAAGGGAGGGCTGTTCAGCCCTGAGGTGGTTGAGGCGTTGAGCCAGCTCAACGAACGGCCGATCATCTTCGCGCTGTCCAATCCGACCAGAAAAGCCGAGTGCACGGCGGAGCAAGCCTATACCTGGTCAAAGGGCAAGGCTCTGTATGCTGCCGGCGTGCAGTTCCCGGACGTACAGTTCGCGGGACAGACCTTCCATCCCGGGCAAGCGAATAACTTCTACGTCTATCCGGCAATCGGACTCGCCACCTATGCGGCGCGGCCGAAGCGACTGACCGACGAGTGCTTCATTGTCGCGGCACAGGCGACCGCTGATCAGGTTGACCCCGACTCTCGCGCAAAAGGACGCTTGTACCCCGTTCAGTCGGACATCCTCGAGACCGAGGTCTCAACCGCGACTCGGGTGGCCGAATACATGTTTGACCAAGGACTCGCTCAAGTACAGCGACCCAAGGATGTGCGCTCTTGGATCGAGAAGCAGCTTTACGTGCCGCGATACGGCGAGAACGCAAGATAAACCTCATCGGCGGATGGCACGGGAGGATCAGTTCGGTTCTCCCGTGCTCCACTTCTCACAACGAAATAAATCAGACAAGGAGCGAGGGAGCAAAGCATGAGTTCAATTACAGAAGTGTCGGTTGTCGGTGTTCGAAAAGAAAAGGATAGCCTGGGTGAAGTGAATGTTCAGAGCGACAAGCTCTGGGGCGCGCAGACGCAGCGCTCTCTCGAACACTTCAGCATCGGCCAAGATCTGATGCCGCGAGAAATGATCTCGGCATTCGCCATTTTGAAGAAGGGCGCCGCGAATGCGAATCGTGCCGGCGGGCGTCTGAAGGCCGATTGTTACGCGTTGATCGTTCAGACTTGCGATGAAATTCTGGCGGGCAAGCATGAAGACATGTTTCCACTCCACGTTTGGATGACGGGGAGCGGCACACAATTCAACATGAACGTCAATGAAGTGATCTCAAACCGCTGCAGCCAACTTGCGGGCAAGCCTCTGGGAAGCAAGACTCCGGTTCATCCGAACGACCACGTCAACATGTCGCAGTCGTCGAACGATTCTTTCCCTACGGCGATGAACATCGCGGCGGCTGTGAGCGTCAAAGAGCGGTTGGTACCTGCCGTTAGCGCTCTGCGTGACGCAATCGCAGCCAAAGCTGAGGAGTGGAAGGACGTCGTTAAGATCGGTCGCACCCACATGCAGGATGCGACACCGCTCACACTCGGCCAGGAATGGTCGGGGTACGCAGGCATGCTCAGCGATAACCTCTACCGTGTTGAGGATGCGCTCAAAGGCGTCTACCGCCTCGCCCTTGGCGGAACAGCGGTTGGAACCGGCATCAATGCAGCCCCCGGATTCGGCGACGATGCGGCCGCTGAAATCGCGAAGCTCACGAATTTGCCGTTCGTCAGCGCGCCGAACAAATTCACGGTGCAAGGTGCTCACGATGCCCTCGTTCAGCTCTCGGGCACCCTCCGAACCCTGGCAGTCTCTCTCTACAAGATCGCCAATGACATTCGGCTGATGTCCTGCGGCCCGCGCGCGGGATTCGCGGAACTGCAAATTCCAGAGAACGAACCGGGATCCTCGATCATGCCCGGCAAAGTGAATCCTACTCAGGCTGAGGCACTCACAATGATTGCCGCACAGGTCATGGCTAACGACGTTGCCGTGGGTTTCGGCGGAGCTGGCGGCTACTTGGAAATGAATGTCTACAAGCCGCTGATCATCTTCAATGTCACCCACTCAATAACGATCATCGCGGACGGTTGCACGAACTTCCGCAAATTCCTGGTCGAAGGCACCAAGCCAAATCTGAAAAAGATCAACGAGTACGTGGGGCGTTCTCTGATGCTCGTCACCGCGCTCTCGCCAATAATTGGCTACGACAAGTCGTCAAAGATTGCCCACTACGCCCTCGATAACGACCTGACGCTTAAGGACGCTGCTCTGAAGCTGGGATTCGTGACCGAGGAAGAATTCGACCGCGTTGTCGACCCTCGAAAGATGGTTCATCCATACGTAGCAGAAATCAGTTGAGAAATCGGAGATATCAATGCACTTCGTCACACAGTCTTTCATCGATACGTTGCGGCAATATCCCGAAATTGCCATATTCCTAACACTCGCGGTGGGGTTTTGGTTCGGCAGCCTCAAATTTGGCTCGTTCAGCCTGGGGGCCGTTACCAGCACCCTGCTCGCCGGCCTGGTGGTCGGGCAATTGCACATCTCGATCGCGCCGGTGGTGGAATCGACGTTCTTTCTGATGTTCCTGTTCGCCGTCGGCTATAGTGTCGGTCCTCAATTCTTTAACGCTTTGAAGAAAGATGGACTGCCGCAAGTCGCCTTCGCTCTCCTTCTATCCGGCACGGGTTTACTGTGTGCATTCGCGATGGGGAAAATCCTTGGGTTCAATTCTGGTCTTACGGCAGGGTTGCTCTCCGGCGGGTACACGAACTCAGGGACTTTGGGCGTCGCAACCGGCTATTTCAGCCAAATCGGTCTCACCACGGAAAACGCGAAGGCCATGGGGGGCCTTGCCGCAATCGCCTATGCAGTTACCTATCCATTCGGAACTGCAGGCGCGGCCTGGTTCCTCGCCACATTTGCGCCGAAGAAGATCCTAAAGGTAGACCTCGCCACGGCTAGTACCGAACTCGAATCCACGATGGGAGTGCACGCGACCGAACCGGGTGTCGGGTCGGCCTATCGCGCCATTACTGCACGTGCGTATCGAGTCGAGAATGGTGGTCTAACAGGACGGAATGCGGGCGATTTTGCTACGACCCTCGGTCTGACCGACGCCTTCGTCATGCGCCTTCGGCAGGGCGGAACGATTGTGGACGCCAATAACGGAACGCGTGTTCAAAGTGGCGCCACAGTTGTCATTGCAGGACCACTGCAAGCCGTGTTGGCCGCCGGAAAGACAGTGGGTCCCGAAGTGGACGATGCAGAGCTGTTGAGCATCCCGACGGAGCAACTTGACATCGTCATCACAAAGAATAATGCGGCCAACCGAACGTTTAAGCAGTTGCAAGACGCCGAACTGGCCCAGGGCGGTCGCGGCGTCTTCTTGTCCAAGCTCACACGCAACGGTCAAATGGTCAAGCTGAATCCGGATCTGCGGTTGCAGCGCCACGATGTATTGACGCTCCTCGGCCCTCGTGAGCAGATCGAAGGAGCCGCCAAATTCCTTGGCTACGCCGACCGTGCCACCCCCAAGTCGGACGTAGCGTTCATGAGCGTGGCCGTGGTGATCGGTGCCCTCATCGGCGCGATAACGATCCATTTCCGCGGAATCCCACTCAGCTTGAGCACGAGCGTCGGTACACTCCTCGCTGGCTTGGTCTGCGGCAACCTGCGTTCCACCTATCGCACCTTTGGCCGGATTCCTGATCCGGCTCTGTGGGTCTTCAACAATGTCGGACTCAACGGCTTCATTGCCGTCGTGGGTCTGAATGCGGCCTCAGGGCTGATCGCCGGGCTGAAAGCCTATGGGCTAGGGCTGTTCTTGTCCGGGATGGTGGTCTCACTGGTACCGCTTATCGTTGGAGTGTATGCAGGAAAATACATCTTCAAGTTCCATCCAGTCATTAACCTTGGTGCCTGCGCCGGCGCACGCTCGACAACCGCGGCCCTAGGCGCACTACAGGAAGTCGCAAAAAGCCCCTTACCTGCGATCGGGTACACCATTCCGTATGCCGTTGGCCGGATAGTGCTTGCGCTTTGCGGCGTGATCATCGTCCTGCTGATGAAATAGTTTGCTGTCGAAATCACCGGAAAGCGTCTTATGAAAGGCGGAATTGCACTACTCGCGTCGAACAGAACATTGCAAAAGTTCGCTGCACGATTCGTGTGTCTCGTATGGGTCGCGTTACATATTTTGGCTGCGCCCACTCAGTCGCAGACCGTTTCGGAGGAGACTCTCGCGGGCCCTGACAGCCACGAGACCGGTCAAGGACCTCATGGACATCTCTTTGGAGACTGGGGTGGAGCACGTTCTCGCATGCTCGAGCGCGGTGTTCGATTCGATCTCCAATATGTCTCCGACTCCTTGTGGAACCTGAAGAGTGAACAGTCAGAGCGTTTCGCAAGTTGGAACCGATTCCGTGGAACGGTGGACATCGATTTCGGAGAGCTGACCGGATGGCATAACCTATACTTCCATGCGACTGCGCTGTGGCAGGGCGGCGGCAATCTCGGGACTTATCTTGGCCTGCTGACCAGTCCAAGCGGTATGTCCAGTCAGAATACGGTCCGCCTTGATTCCTGGTGGATTGAGAAGCGCTGGCTTAATGAACGAATCACCGCGCGCGTAGGCCAGTTCGCCGGAGAGGATTTCTACGGGGCGCAACACTACGCTCCGTCTTTCATCTTCGAACCGATGGGATACGCGTTAGGGAATTTATTCACAGACTTCGAGTCCTTCGATCCTCCTTCAACGCCCGCGGCAGAATTGAGAGTAGTTCCCACTCACAACATCTATGTGAAATCCATGGTCGTGGCCGAGGACCGCGATCCCTTTGGACATAATCCAACCGGTTTCGTTCCACAGTTTCGCGGTGGGCCGGTAAGCATTTCCGAAATCGGATTCACTCCTGGGCAAAAAGCCTCGTCTGTCCGAGCTTTCGAGAGCGTCGAGAACCGGAAAGGCTACTCCGGGCTCTATCAGTTCGGCGCTTCTTACAACCCCAGAACATTTGTTAACGCGACTGGCCAAAAGCGTTCTGGAAACTATTTGTTGTATTGGATGGCCAGCCAGGCCATTTGGCGCGTGGACTCGAGGGGAAGTAAGGGCTTGGATGCCACGTTTGCCTACGACTGGAGCCCACCCGACGTCAACCGCAACAACACCTTGCTTACTGCAGGGCTACGTTTCAACGAGCCGTTGCCTCTGCGTATTCACAATACGATGTCGCTCGGCTACGTGCAGAACCATCTCAGCCAACAATTCCTTCCTCGCGGCACGTCTGCATGGAAGACGGAGCACGGCGTTGAATTCAACACGTTGCTCACTCCATTATCGATGCTCCTTGTCCAACCAGTCGTCCAGTATTATGCAAATGTGGGCGGGAGAGGGCAACGCGCTGTCGTTTTCGGATTTAGAACGAAGGTCGAGTTTTAGAGCAGAGCACTGACTACGGTATGGATTCAGCGGAACGAATAAGAACGCCAACCAGTAATTCGGCCAAGGCGCGTTGGCTGATCTTGGCAACCGCAACAGTAGCGACCGGCCTCGCTGCGGGGCTGGGTGGGATGGTGCTCGGTTTACTGCTGCATCTCATTCAGCACGTTGCCTACGCCTATAGTCTTCAGGCGATCGTCAGCCATGAGAGTTTCCTTGAGGGGGTAAGCGCGTCTTCACCGGTTCGGCGCTTCGTGGTGCTCTGTGTTTGCGGGGCGGTAGCGGGAACCGGCGGGTGGGCACTATATCGATTCGGCAGCCCTTTGGTTTCCATCCGCAAGGCGGTCGAAGACAGAAATTCCCGCATGCCGTTTTTCACTACGATTGGGCACGACCTTCTTCAGATCGTCACAGTGGGCCTGGGCTCACCCCTCGGTCGTGAGGTTGCACCTCGTGAGATTGGCGCGATGCTTGCTGGACGGTTGTCTGACCGGGTGGGTTTGGCGCCGGAGTTTCGTCGAGTGATGGTTGCCTGCGGCGCAGGAGCTGGACTGGCAGCGGTCTACAGCGCCCCGTTAGGGGGAACTCTTTTTGTTCTTGAGGTTTTGCTTGAAACGTTGAGTTTGCCGGCGCTGATACCGGCTTTTGCAACCTGTGTTATTGCGACGGTGGTGGCCTGGGTCGGCTTGGGAAACGAATCACAATATTCTTTGCCGCCATTGGCCATTTCCTCGCCTCTCGTCGTCTGGTCGATCGTGATGGGGCCTGTATTTGGATTTGTGGCGTACTGGTTTGTTCGCGCGGCTGGAGCAGTTCGTGCGCACGCCCCTCGAGACTGGCGGCTGCCATTATGGTGTGCCGTGGTGTTTCCGGTCATCGGTCTACTGTCGATCCCGTTTCCGCAACTGCTGGGCAATGGAAAGGGAGTGGCACAGGAAGTCTTTGACAGCAACATCGGTCTCACACTCGCAGTCGTGCTGTTGTTGCTGAGGGTGCTAGTCACGCTAGGCGCTCTACGCGCAGGTGCGGAAGGCGGCCTACTAACCCCAGGGCTGTCGATCGGCGCCTTGTTGGGGATTATTCTCGGCGGATTCTGGAACTATGCGTGGCCTGGTGTGCCTCTGGGAGCGTTCGCGATCGTTGGAAGTGCCGCTTTCCTAGCATCCTCCATGAAAATGCCACTTACCGCCGTTGTCCTGATCTTGGAGTTCACTCGGGTCGGTCACGATTTCTTAATTCCAATGCTTTTCGGTGTTATCGGCTCCGTCTCCGTCTTCTATCTTTGCACGCAGCACATCCTTCAACCGGTATGGAGAGCTCACCATGACGATATCCCCCGCTCAGTATCGAGAGAACTCACAGCTGCGCGACAAATGAGTCCTTAGTCCCGCAGGCTCTTGAGCGACAAAAAACATGGCTAGTGGGCAGGGACATTCATTCAAGTCGTAGTTAAGTGGTAGCCGATACGAACTTTGACCGAGAGTTTTCGAGCGTTTGAAGGAGGCGAGCACGTAATGGCGGAACGAGTACAACACACCGCATATCAGGTCTCGACGGCCACAGCCCTCGTTGAGAAGATTGCTGAACTCTTGCTGAACAATAAACTGCAAATGAGCGCTTGTGGTGCAACTGAGGGGCTTGTAACGCTAACAAAACAATTGAAAATCGGTCTGTGCGAACAGGTCAGGGTGAATTAGCAAACCGCCGCCTTGGGTCACCGTCAGTCCACGGTAAATGGGCAAGACAGTGCGGAGGCAATCCGTAACCGCTTTCAGTTTCCATCTAGTTTCCAATTAAGGCCGTCGCTCAGAAAGCTAAATGCCGCCAGATCAATCCCTTTCAGAGTTTTATTAAGAGCTTCCCAAGCTTCAGATGTAGAGTTGCCGGCTTGCCATCCGCGCCGCAAAATTGGGCCCGCAGCCGACTCTCAACTTAGGGCCGTGGGCGAAAATCCCACGCCGTTGGAACCTCAATGCCGGAGGAAAAACGAGGGAGCTTTGAGGGAGCAATAAGAATTCCTCTGCATGCCTCATCGTTCTTTTTCAATGACTTAGCATTTCTTGTCATTCCTCGTAAGTCCTTGAAATTCCTGACGCTGTTGTTTTCGATCCCCACCGCCCCTACCAACATCTCCTTCATCAAGAATAGTTTCTGAAACTTCGATTCCTTACTCTGGAAAGCGGACCGCGCGTCCCGTCCTCTCATCGGGATCGCTTTGCCTTCGGTGATTTACTCTCCGCCAGCGGCAAACAGAATCCGACGCCATGAATCAGGATTTCGCAATGCGATTTCCAGAGTAGCCGTATTCTCTTCCGAGGCAATCGATCCGAGATGTTTTACTCGCATCGATCGGAGATTTATTTCGGCAACACCACGAATTCTTCCTTCGGCATGGCGTCGAGCGTCGCTTTATCAATACGCAGGTGCGCCATCACAAGCTCCGGTGGCGTGTGCGTGAGCCATTCGGAGAGTGAAAGATCCTGATAATAGCTGCTCTTGAACATCTCCAGGAAGATCAGGTCCGTATCCCCCGTATTCTCGACGTAATGCAACAGAGTTTTTTCCACGTACCCGACGTCACCCGCCTGAAAGTCCATGGTGCGAGCCTTGTTGCCTGTCGACACTACGGTCATTCTTCCCTTGCCCGCAATGTAATACTGCCATTCGTCGGCGTTGGGGTGCCAGTGCAATTCCCGCAGCCCTCCCGGGTGCAACGTGACCATGGCCATCGCAACATTAGCCGAGGCCTTGAACGTGCTCGAATCAACGATGCGCACCTCTCCGCCTTTGGTACGCTTCGTCGGCGGCATTTCCATCGTACGAAAAGCGAAATCGCTCGACGATTTCCCAAGCGCTCCGGCGGCCGCTTTCTGATCCGCCTCTATCGTGCCGGGAACGGCGGTTTGGAAAATGAATAGCTCTTGCTTGGGGAGATTCGCAAAAGAAGCTTCGGCAACCCCGAAGTTCTTTGCCAGGACCTCGGGCGGCAGGTGCGCCATCGAGTCACTCAGCAAAACCGTCTCTGACTCCGAAAAATTTCCATCGTCGAATACCAGCATGAATTCTGTGCCGTCCGGATCGAGGCCTTGAATCGAATGGGGAATCCCGCTGGGGAAATACCACAAATCGTTTTTCTTCACATCGGCAACGAAGCTCTTGCCGTCCCGATCAATGGCCGTGATGCGCGCGCTCCCGTAAAGCAGGATCGCCCATTCGTCCGCCGTATGCCAGTGCAGTTCCCGAACCCCACCGGCTGTGAGTCTCATGTTTACGCCTGCCAGGGTTTTAGAGACGGCCAGTTCCCGGACAGTCACCTCGCGCGACCACCCGCCTTCGTAAAGCCGCTTGTTCGCAAAAGAGAACGGATATTTGAACGTTTGCACCAGGCTCTTGGAATCGGTGGCAGGTGGCCACGTGGAATCCGGATTTTGGGCATCCAGAGGAGGATTGGCCGGGCCAGGATCACTGGTGCTTCGATTTCCCTTTCCTTGGTTCGGTTTCTGATCCTGAGCCGCGGCGTCGGCCACCGACAACATCCCAGCCGCCGCAAGCGCCGCCGAGCCAGTCCCCAGGAATTGCCGCCGTGAAAACATGTCCTTCGTCGAATCATCATTCATGACAGTCCTTCCTTTCAGAACACAAGTTACGTCCTTATACGATCCCGAAGCCATGATGCATTTCGTCCAGGTTTGACTCCGATGTCGAATCTTTTTTTGACCGTTACGCCCCGCCGCGACTCCCACAATGCGCGCCGGCAGCGAGCGAACAAGGCAAGATGCTCACGCGTGTTTTGCCAGTGGACGGGTCATGTCCTCCGGGCGCACCCAGGAATCAAACTGTTCCCCGGTGAGAAAGCCCAGCTTGAGGGCGGCTTCTCGCAAAGTCATCTCCTCTCTGTATGCGGTGAGCGAGATCTTTGCCGCCTTCTCATACCCAATGTGCGGATTGAGAGCGGTGACCAGCATGAGCGAATTGTCGAGGTGCTCCTTGATCCGTTTTTCGTTCGGCTCGAGTCCCGCGGCGCAACGCTCGGAAAAGGAGCGGCAGGCGTCGGCAAGAAGTTCGATTGACGTGAGAACGTTGTGCAGCATTACCGGCTTGTAGACATTCAGCTGGAAATTGCCCTGCGAGCCCGCGAACGCCACGGCGTGGTCGTTGCCGAACACCTGCACCGCCACCATCGTGAGCGCCTCGCACTGCGTGGGATTAATCTTTCCCGGCATGATGGAAGAGCCTGGCTCGTTTGCGGGAATCTTGAGGTCGCCGAGACCCGCGCGCGGACCAGAGGCATACCAGCGAACATCGTTGGCGATCTTCAAGAGCGCGCCCGCGAGCGTGCGGAGCATTCCGCTCACGGTCACCATGCCATCGTGCGCCGAGAGCGCCGCGAACTTGTTGGGAGCCGAAACAAACGGTTTGCCGGTCTCCTCCGCGATTCGCCGTGCGGCGACCTCCCCAAAGCGCGGATCAGCGTTGAGCCCCGTGCCGACCGCCGTGCCTCCGATTGCCAGGGCGTACACCCCTGAGAGCGATTGGCGAATGCCGTCGCGTGCCTGATCTAGCTGCGCAACCCAGCCGGAGATCATTTGGCCGAGGGTCAGCGGCGTCGCATCTTGAAGGTGCGTCCGGCCCACCATGACAACGTCACGATAGTTCCGGGACTTCGCGTCGAGTACGTCGCGAAGCTCGCGCACGGCGGGAAACAACACGTTCTCGATTGCCTCGACCGTAGTGATGTGCATCGCGGTTGGGAAGGTGTCGTTGGATGATTGGCTGTGGTTCACGTCGTCGTTGGGATGAATGGGCTTCTTCGATCCAACCGTGCCACTGGCAAGCTGAATTGCGCGATTGGCGATCACCTCGTTCGCGTTCATATTGGTCTGCGTGCCGGAACCCGTCTGAAACACAACCAGCGGAAATTCATCGTCCCAACGGCCGTCAATCACCTCCTGTGAGGCGCGCACGATCAGGTCAACTTTTTCCTTGGGAAGCTGGCCGAGTTCCCCATTGGCGAGCGCTGCACATTTCTTGAGTATGCCGAGCGCCCGGATGACCGGCCGCCCCCAACGGAAACGCTCGACGCCGATGGGGAAGTTGAGATGGGACCGCTGGGTTTGTGCGCCCCACAAATGATCGGCCGGAACCTGGACGTCGCCTAAAGAGTCTTCCTCGATTCGAAACTGATTTGTAATCGTTGCATTCATGATGCCTGCACTCCTTTGTTCGAAGGCACTATTTCTCCCACAGGAGCGATGCCCAGGGCACGCCGACGGCGAGAAAGAAGATGAGAAAGAGAGCTCCGAAAATCGTACCGAGACGCCAGTAATCCTTGGGCGGCAGGTAACCGCTATTCGCATAGATGGGGCTGGCCGCGTCCGCGAAGGGGGTAATGATCCCCATGATTCCTAACTCCATGCACAGAAGTAGCGCGAATTCCTTGAGAGGGATTCCCGGAATCGCCGCGCCAGTTAGCAGAATTACCGGCAGCAAAGCTGTCGTATACGCATCGACGCTGGCGAATAAGTAATGGGCTACGAAAAAGATCGCCAGCAGAATGATCATCGCCGTGTGCGGCGAAAATTCCTTCATGTGCGGGGCGATGCCGTCGGCAAACCACTTGACGAAGCCGACGCGATTGAGTCCATCGCAAAGAGCGATCAGGGCGCCGAGCCACGCGAAGGTAGTCCAAGCACGCTTGTCCTCCGTAATATCGTTCCAAGTCACCACCCGCGTGATCAGCATTAAACTTATCGCGACGAAGGCCACTGTGGTTGCGCTGACGAAAGCGCTGCCTCCGACCCACAAAACCAGCGAGAGCACGACAATCGCCGCCAGTATGAGTTCGCGCCGGGAGAGTGGTCCAATCTTTTCGAGCTTCTGTGCAGCCCACTTTGATACCTCGGTGGAGTGCTTTACCTCGGGCGGATAGAGCCAATAGCTCAACAACGGAATCAGAATCAATAGCGGAATAATCGCGGTCGCCGAGGTCCTGAACCAATCCATCCAGCGGACGTCCGTCTGTGTAAGCTTCTCAACCAAGCCCACGGCGAGCAGATTGAATGAAGCAGCGGTGAGAAACAGCGAGCTGGTTACACATGTGGTTGCGATAGCTACCCACATGAGATAGGACCCGACCCGGCGCGCGGAAGGATCGTTGGGCTTGGATTCATAGACCTGCGCCAAATCGCTGACGATCGGGTAGATGATCCCGCCGCTGCGCGCGGTTGGGGAGGGAATGAAGGGCGCGAGGATCGTATCGGCCAATGTAACCCCGTAACCCAGTAGGAGGGTGTTTTTGCCCATGCGCTTAACCAGGATGAGAGCGATTCGTTCGCCGAGCCCTGTTCGCTCGTAACCAAGTGCGAGTATGAACGCCCCGAAGATGAGCCACACCGTCGGATTGCTGTATCCCGATAGCGCCCAATTAAGGGCTGCACTCGGCGCGCGGAAGCCGGGTTGCGATAATTGCTCGGGACTGAACAGCACAAATCGGGGAAAGACCGCGACCAGTGTTAGACCGCTCAACGCGATAGCAGCGCCGGGCAACGGCTCCAAAACCAGGCCCACGATCACGCCGACAAAAATGGAAAAGAAGTACCACGCATGTTGCGCCAGGCCGTTTGGCACGGGCAGCAACGCGAGGACGACAGCCACGGCGACGGGCGCTATGGCCTTCCACATCGGGTTAGGTGATTTTGCCACGGTGGGTGTGGCAGCTTTCGCGAGCGCTCCGCTCGGCACGGCACGAGGGGTGGTGTTTGCCTCTATCGCCATTCTGAATTCTCCCTAGTACCTGATGTCCAACCATCCCGTCCAAAAATTCATGTTGGTCCCCGGCGTGGACTGCTTCAGGAACTCACCCGGAAAGAAGTGGGCATACTCCGTGAACCAGGTCAGGTTCCGGGTCATCTTCCATCGAACTTGCGCAGAGGCTTGGGTGGCGATATAGCGCGCGTTGCTGTTCTGGCCGGAAATTATCACCGCGTTGCCAACGGTATAAAGGCCATCGCGCGGGCTCTCGCGCCAGAAAAATGCCGGGTTGGGCGTCAAAGTGACGGTCTTGGTGAGATGAAGTTCCACGTACGGTTGCAACGCGATCAGATTTCTCCTGGCGAATACTTCCGCGTAGCTGAAATAAGGGCCTTTTTCGAAAATAGAATTAAACGTGCCGAGAGTCCGGCTCGCGGGATTCTGATCGCCGCTGAAGGACATGGCGCGAAGGGCGAATCTGGGCTTTAGGGAATTCGAGTCGATCCGATAGGCCGTCTCCGTGGAAATGGCCCATGCTCGAATATCGTCAACAGGCCCAAACCAGCCCCATTGATAGGTAAACTCGTCGTTATAGTCCCAGTGCTCGGTGGTGCCCCACAGCCGTGTCCCGATGGTCTCTCTTTGCTCTCGGCCCGATCCTTTGCCATCGAAATGCACATTCTGGAGATCGAGACCGAAGTAATAGAGGTCGACATTTCCTTCCGGCAGGAAGGCAAATGGCCTGACCGCATAGGCGCCCCAGAAACTGGATGCGTGGTTGGGTGGATCGTTGAAATTGCCCGGATTATCCAGGGTTGGGCGCATGGCAAATGTGTCGATCGTCCAGTCGCCCTTCACCCAAGTAAGACGGAACCCATTGAGGCTGCGCCGGATATTACGGCCATCACGAGTAGAAACGAAGTTCTCCGAACCCAATACCATCTCTTGCCGTCCGGCTCGCAAGGTCAGGCTGTCTTTGCCGGACTGCCAAAGGCCGATATCGAAAAAACCCTGATGAACGTACGACTGCATCTCGTCCAGGCCTGGGCGAGGGCCTCCGTTCCTGCCGGTCTCAAGACTGCTTCCAAGTTCGCCGAAGAAGCGGAACCTATCACTCAGGTGCAGATCCATGTGTACGAAATAACGCTGCATCAAATAGGCATTTCCAGAAGGGCCGCTTCCCAAATCAAAATGGCTGAAATATTCGCCGCGATCCCGCAAGAAGACGCCGAACGAAATGTAATAGTCCTCGTTGTCACCTCGAAGCGGTATGTACTTCAGGCGATCCAGGAATTCGGTCCGGCAATTCGGATTGCTGAAGTACCGGTTGTTTTCGTCGTACGTCAGTTGCGTAAAGGCCGGGGCTGGGCGGGGGCAAGCGGATTGCGCCGAAGGAGAGGTTTCCTCGGATTGCGATGTTTGCGCCCAAGCGGGGACACCCACGAGCAGCATTAATAAGCCGGCCACTCGAGCGAGCCTTGCCAGGCTAGCTTGCCTCGGTGAGTAACCTATCGTCCTGACTGCAGAGCGCGCCAATCGAACCATTTCGTCCGTCAACTTCCCGGTGGCTTCCTTTACGGTTTTGATCGGCATGATCTCAACCCTTTGCATGGCAAGCTCCTTTTGCTTCCGCCCGTGCTACATCTTTGCAGGGGCAAGAAACGGGTAGGCAGGGGTCCACTGAGCCGCAGCCACACGTTGACGGAGCTCATCCTCGGTGGTCTTTGGAGCAAGGCCCTCTTTTTGCGCTTGGATACCCACCGCAATCGCGATTTCCGCGGCCACCCTTCGAATGTCGGTCAAACGAGGTAGCAAAGACGCCGAAGAATCTTTGAGTGCCGGCGAATTGGCGCCGAGCGTTCGGGCCGCAGCCAGCATCATCGCGTTTGTAACGCGCTGGGCGCCCGATGCGACAAGTCCCAGGCCCATGGCTGGAAAGATGAAGACGTTATTGCACTGTGCGATTGGAATCGTTCGCCCGCCGTAAGTGACAGGCGCAAAAGGAGAACCCGTAGCCACAAGGGCGCGTCCTTCAGTCCAACGAATCAAGTCTTCCGCTTTCGCTTCCGATTTGGAGGTCGGATTCGAGAGCGGGAAAATGATCGGCCGCTCGACCTTACGCGCCATCTCCCGAACGATCGCTTCCGTGAAAGCACCGAGGGCCGTAGAAAGACCGATCAGAACTGTTGCTTCGATCTTTCCAATCACGTCGGCAAGTCCGATTTGTCCGTTGGCAGTTCGCGGCCATCCGGATACGCGGTCCTCGGGCTGGGCGTAGACACTTTGCTCCGAGCTAAGGTCTTTTCGGCCTGAATGCAGTAGACCGCCTTTGTCAACGACCCAGAAGTGGCTGCGCGCCTCCTGTTCGGCTAGGCCTTCGCCTACCATGGCCGCACGCAGTCCATCGGCAACGCCAATGCCGGCCGAGCCTGCTCCCAGCATGACGATTTGCTGGTCCTTCAAGCTTTTTCCGGTTACTTTGACGGCGCCTAGAATCGCTCCTAATGCGACAGCCGCCGTCCCCTGGATGTCATCGTTGAACGTCAGCAATTCATCGTGATAGCGCTGGAGGATCGGCCGGGCGTGCGGGGTCGCGAAGTCTTCCCATTGGAGACAAGTGGTGGGGAGTTCCTGCTTCACCGCCTGGACGAACTGATCGATGAAGTCAAAATATTCCTGGCCGGTAATCCGTTCGTGGCGCCATCCGAGGTACTCCGGATCGTTGAGCCGTTCCTTATTGTTGGTTCCTACGTCCAGAACGATCGGGAGTGTACGCTCCGGGCGGATCCCGCCGATGAGCGAGTATAAGGATAGTTTGCCGATCGGAATACCAAGCCCGCCCGCGCCCTGGTCGCCGATGCCCAGGATGCGCTCTCCGTCCGTGACCACAATTACGTCGACCTCCGGATTGGGGCGATTCCGCAAAAGCACGGGGATCGAGTCGCGCAACGGATAAGAGATGAATAATCCTCGCGGCCTTCGGTAGATGTGGCTAAATTGCTGGCACGCCAGCGCGACCACCGGTGTGTAAACCATCGGCGTCATTTCTTCAATGTGGTCGAGTAGCAGCCTGTAGAAGAGCACTTCGTTGGTATCCTGGAGTGCGCGTAAATAGATGTGCCGCTCCAGGTCGTCGTCCTTTCGCTTATAGGCTTCGTACGCGCGGACGACTTGCTCTTCAAGGCTTTCGACGTGAGGCGGGAGAAGGCCGTCCAAGCAGAATTTCGTTCGCTCCTCCTCCGTGAACGCGGTCCCTTTGTTCAACCCTTGCCGGTTGAGGAGGTCTGTCCCGCGGGGAACATCTGGAAACCCCGACTGTGCCGTCTGTTGTCTTGTAGCCATTTTCGTCGCTTCCTTTCACTTCTCTTTTTTCGAGATTGAAAAACTTGCCGTGAACTTAGCGGAGGAGATTGACTTTCGCGAGGTCGACGATTTCGTCGCCGCGGCCGCTGAGAACTGCCCTTAGCATGAATAGACTGAAGCCTTTGGCTTGCTCGAGAGTGATGGTCGGCGGCATGGAGAGCTCTTGCCGGCTCACCAGGACTTCGACCAGAGCGGGCCCGTCATGCTTGAGCGCTTGCGCAATCATGGGCTCAACTTGATCCGGTGTTTCGGCCGTGAGCCCGAGCAGACCAGCGGCTTCGGCCATCTTCGCGAAATTCGGGTTTTGAAGATCTGTTCCAAAATCGACGATGCCCGCGGCTTTCATTTCCAATTCCACAAAAGCCAGCGAATTGTTCTTGAAGACAATCACCTTGACCGGCGACTGCAACTGCCGAAGAGAGAGCAGATCGCCCATGAGCATGGCGAAACCGCCGTCGCCGGACAACGAAATCACCTGACGACCAGGATGGCTGACCTGCGCCCCAATGGCCTGCGGCAGTGCGTTGGCCATGGAACCGTGATTAAAAGAGCCGAGCAGGCGCCGATTCCCGTTCATCGTTAGGTAGCGGGCCGCCCAGACCGTGGGAGTGCCCACGTCACAGCTAAAGATAGCGTCCTTCGAAGCGAGCTTGTCGAGCACCCGGGCAAGATATTGAGGATGGATGGGCTTCTTGCCTTGTCCATCGGTCGCCAATTCATCGAGGCCCTTGCGCGCTTTTCGATAGTGTTCAAGCGAGGTCTGCAAATGCGCATCGAATTCGTTCTGGTTGAGCTTTGGGAGAAGGGAGGCTATGGTTGTCTTGGCGTCTCCAATATAGCCGTAGTCGACTTTCGTGCGCCTGCCGAGTTGTTCTCCACGTACATCAATTTGAATCACCGTTGCATCCTTGGGAAAGAACTGCTGGTAAGGAAAGTCCGTTCCGATCATCAGCAAAACGTCGCAGTTCATCATGGCGTGGTAGCCGGAGGAAAACCCGAGCAGGCCGGTCATGCCAACGTCGAACGGGTTGTCGTACTCGATGAACTCCTTCCCTCGCAGCGCGTGCACAATCGGAGCTTTTAGTTTGCCCGCGAGAGCGATCAACTCGGCGTGAGCACCGGCACAGCCGGCGCCGCCGAGAATAGTGGTCTTCTTGGCGTTGTTCAGGACCTTTGCCAGAGCGGCTAATTCGTCATCGGAAGGGCACACTTTGGGTTTCGGCGGCGAAAAATGGAGGCGGGGCCCTTGCTCAACGGCATCTCGCAGGGCGATATCGCCAGGAATGACCACGACCGCAACGCCGCGCCTGGAGATTGCGGTTTGCATGGCAATTTCCAGAACGCGAGGCATCTGGTCGGCATGAGAAACGAGCTCGCGATAGTGGCTGCACTGGGCGAATAGATGTTCCGGGCTGGTCTCTTGAAAATATCCGCTGCCGATTTCATTGCTGGGAATTTGCGCCGCGATGGCCAGGACGGGAACACGGCTACGGTGGCAGTCGTAGAGCCCATTGATTAAATGCAGGTTCCCGGGACCGCAACTCCCCGCACAGACTGCCAGGTGTCCCGTCAGATGCGCTTCCGCGCCGGCGGCAAACGCCGCCGTCTCTTCATGCCGGACATGAACCCACTGTATTTGCTTCCCCGTGCGAATGGAGTCTGTGATGCCGTTCAGCGAGTCGCCGCAGACACCATAAATCCGCCGAACTCCAGCTTCCGCGAGAACCTCCACCAGCAAGTCCGCAACTTTTTTCTTGGGCATCCTCACTGCTCCTTGCTAATTCGCTTTCAAGCAATGGATGCTTCACGTGGGTAATGAGCGATAAGATATTTTATTTTTTTCCGGCAGCGATCCTTCGCCTCTCGCCAAGATCAGCGCCGCGGTGTAGCCAGCGGCACTCTCCGGGAACCTGTGAAGCGCTCACGATGTTGCATGGGCGTTGTCCCGAGCGCCGATTCGATTGTGGTTCAAGTACTGTGCCTGTCCTGGCGGCCACACGGCGAAACGACAACTTCATGACCATACGGGAAAAGGTGAATCGTACGGTCCTCAATTTCTCCGGTGAATAAATATTTCGCGAGAACTCGCGAGAAACCAGTAAACTCCTGTGTGCTGAGAGGTTTCAAGCACAGTGTCGGCCCGATTTTTTTCGCTTACCTCATTATTTGTCCCGAAAACTTGATCGCGAACCTCGCCCCATTTTTTCCACCAGCCCCCCGGGCGGGCATAAGCGCCGTATTTGGTGTCCGTGTGTGGCGTCGACGCCGCATAGGACCGTTGCCATTCCATGTTTCCCCCGACCTGATTTCTATAACCCCTTTGAATTCAAGCAAATCACGCACACGGCCGATGGCTCGCGAGGCTCGAACCCTTCTCATCGGCTATTGCGCAGAATGCCCGGGCAAGAAAAACACGTTCAGAGAGCGCGCCCCTTGAGCGCCGTGCACCAGGGTGGCTTCCACGTCCGCCGTGGCGGATGGCCCCATCATGAAGCACCCGAATGCCGTCTGGTCGAGTCGTACCCGCCGATAGGCTTCGTGCATGTCCACCAAGATCAGGTCTGGATCCAACAAAACGACGAGGTGCTGGGACAACAGGCCGAGGGCGTCAACGACTAGATCCTCCTGCGTTAGCCAAACGGCGCCGCTTTCCGCAACACCGAACTGCGCGCGGACAACGCCCACGTCCACGTCGGCAAGTTCATGGGGATCATGGACCGTTTGCACACGGCGAGTTCCGGCAATCTCCGGAACAGCCGAGCAGACTACTTTTGCTCGGGGATGCAGCTCCCGCAACTTGGCCTCGGCCTCCGGTGCGCTCACAACATCGTGAGCTGCTCCTCCTGCTTCCCGCAGATGTCCTTCGAAAACCGCCTTTAGTGGCCCCACGGGCCGCTGAAAAATGGGAATTCGGGGATGTTCTTCTTTTGCCTCGGGGAGGTTAGAGCGAATCGCAGTAAAGATTGCATCCCGGCTAGTTTTTGACGTTTGCATGTTTGCTCCGATTCTTGAGATACCACTCGCGGAAGGAGTGCTTGGCAAGTTGAGGAAGTTCCCGATCGCGGCCCCAGGGATTCAGGGAACGGTTATACAAAAGGAAGTGCGGCGCGTGGTCGAGTGCCGGTTCTGCCGCCTTTTGCAAGACGTGGTATTCCTCCGGGTGAGCGAAGACATGGCCGGCGACGGCGAATGATAGCCGTTTTACAAGAGGCAGATACCCTTTCTTCGCCATTACCCTGCGCCATTTCAGAATTTGATCGCTGATGTCGATCTTCACTGGGCACACATTTGAGCATGAACCACACAAGGTCGAGTGGAACGGCAGTTCGCTGTATTTGAATTCATCGAACGTTGGGTCGAGGATTACACCAATCGGACCTGAATAGGTGGCGCCGTAAGCCAAACCACCGCTGCGGCGATAGACAGGGCAAGTGTTCATGCAAGCGCCGCACCGGATGCACTTCAGCGAGTGCCAGAATTCGGGCATACCCAGGCGCCGGCTTCGCCCGTTATCCACTAGCACGATGTGTAGTTCGCTACCCTTCCTCGGCCCGGCGTAGTGCGAAGAATATTGGGTGAGTGGGGCTCCTTCCGCGCTTCGGGCCAGGAGCCGCAGGAACACGCCCATATCTTCCACCCGCGGAATCATCTTCTCAATGCCGATGCTGGCAATATGGAGCGGCGGGACCGAAGCCCCGATATCTGCGTTACCTTCATTCGTGCAGACCATGAAGGTTCCGGTTTCGGCAATGGCGAAGTTGCCGCCCGTCATGCCCGCACCGGCAGCCAGAAACCTGGGACGCGCGTTGTTTCGCATGACCTCCGTCAAAAAGTGCGGGTCGTCGTTGTTAGGATCGGTGCCGATGGTGCGCGCAAACACCTGCGCTACGTCCTGCCGCGTTTTGTGGATAGCGGGGAACACGATATGGCTGGGCGGTTGGCCATCGAGTTGTTGGATCCGTTCCCCGAGGTCCGACTCGATTACCTCGATTCCACGGCGTTCCAGAAAGGGCGTCATCTGGCACTCCTCCTGGAGCATCGACTTACTCTTGATCAGTTCTTTCACATCGTGGTCCCGGAGGATGGAGTACACAATCTCGTTGTGTTCAGCCGCATCCATTGCCCAGTGGACATGCGCACCCCGTTTTGTGGCATTGGCTTCGAACTCCTCCAGATAATGATCGAGGTGAGCGAGCGTGTGCTCCTTGATCTTAGAGGCAAGCTCGCGGAGTTCCTCCCATTCCGGAATCGCCGCCGCCTCCTGGTCGCGCCGTTGCATCGTCGCCCACAAAAAGCGATCGTGCATCGGTTCGTGGATCCGGTCTTTGATGATGAATAATTCGGCAGCCGCGGCCGGGTTTACCTGCTTCGGGGTGCTCATGTCCGGAACTCCTTTCTTAAAATGGCCCGCCATTCAGGACTTGAGCCACGTGGATATATTTCAGATCGAGCCCGGCCCGCCGCGCGATGCCCTGCTGGTGCATCAGGCAAGACATGTCGGGCGACACCACGTATTCGACACCATGGCGAATGTGATCGTGAGCCTTCTCAAGTCCCATACGGGCGGACACGGCTTCGTTGGTAACGCAGAACGTGCCACCAAAACCACAGCAGTCATCGGGCCGGTCCACGGGCACAAGCACCAATCCCGTCACCTTTGAAAGCAGGTCCGCCGTTTTGTCAAACGGAATGCCCATGATCTCGGATGTCTTTGCGATTCCAAGGCCCCGAAGAGAGCTACAACTGTTGTGAATGGCCACCGAATGCGGGAACTCCGCCCAAGGGAAGGAGTCGACGTTCAAAATGTCGTGGAGAAATTCCACCAACTCGTGCGTGTGTTGACGAACGTGCTTGACCTGATCCGTCTGTTCGATGCTGTCGAAATGGCACCGCACTTGCTTCACACAGCTTCCCGCGGGTCCAATGATGCAATCGAAATCCTTGAAGTTCTCGACAAAAAGGTTTTCTGTCGCTTGCGAATTGCGTTCGTCTCCGCTGTTGGACATGGGCTGACCACAACAGGTTTGATTGAGGGGATAACCTACGTCGAGCCCAAATCGCTCGAGCAGCTGGAGCGTGGCGATTCCCATTTCTGGATAGATCATGTCGATATAGCAGGGTATGAAGAGACCGATTTTCATGTCCTTGGCGAGCTTGCGCTGACTTGTGGTTTCGGTGTGTGTCGCCATTTGTATTTCCTTTCGCGCCTTACGGAATGTTCCTTCGGACAGCAAGCGAGTTGCCGAAAATCACCACGAGTAGGAGCAACGCAGCACCCAGTATCCCGGCTCCTCCAAAATGAAGAACCATAGCAGCCCCTGCGCCGCTACCAAGGACAAAGGCAATCCAAATTCCGCAAAAGATTCTCAACTTTGGATCAGGTGCTGTTACGGGACTTGGAATTCCGGAGGACCCATATCTTTCCATTTGCGTGCTAATCAGACTCGTAATCGTCCCCGTCAGGTATGTTGTGTGAACGCTGATTCCGCCCGCGCGCCGAAAGGCTCCGTTTTGCAGCCCCAACGCAAGCGCTACACAGATCACAAAGACTTCCGTTCGCCAGGCCGCACGCGATAGCAGTGCCAAATAGGAGGCCACAATTAGGAGAATCTCTATCGACATGACCGTGTGTATTAATGGCCAAGATGAACGAACCAGCAGCGCGCGATCCATCAGAATGCTAAGGGGAATACCCGCGAAAAAAAGCGCGACAGCGGAAATATGTCCGAACGAAGCTCGCCAATCGTGCGCGGCAACACAAATTGTCGCCAACACCAGACTGCCGGTCGCATGCCCGGTAAATGTTTTGGCAATCACAAAGCCTGCTGCATCGCCGTATCCGCCAACGAGGGCGAGCCCGAAGTAAAGCCAGTGACTGGTCCCAGGAGAATTTGGGCGTATATTCAGCGTCTCGCGTCCGGAAAGTCCCAAGTCGATAGGACCTGAACCTGGCGGCGGAGTTGAGGCGAGGAACATCTGAGGCTCCTTTTCGGCAGGCCGGCTCTCACGCAGCAGGCTCGTTCCGCGCTCGAGAGACGGCCCTTAATGCAGCTGAACGGCGTAGAGCGGCGCGCGCGTGATAAAGGCGCGCCTTGGTCGCCGAAATAGTGATATCCAGGATCTGCGCCGTTTCCTTAACCGAGCGTTCTTCGAATTGTCCTAGTTGAATCACTCGCTGAAAACCTGGCCGTAGGCGTCCGACTGCCCTCCGGAGAACCTTTTCCCGCTCACGTTGCACGCAGCGCATTTCAGGATTTGGAAGGTGGTCAGAAACTCCCAAGATTCTTTCAGTCGTTTCGCTCAGGGAGAGCTCAAAAGAGTTGCGCCTCTTGCGAAGAACCATCAAAGCACAATTAATCGCGATGCGAGTCAGCCATGTGGAGAACTTCGACCTGCCGTCAAAATCCTTGATGTGAATGAAAGCCCTGAGGAAACAGTCTTGGAGAGCGTCTTCGGCGTCCTCCCGGTTCTTGGTGAATAATTGAATCGTTGGGAGAAGCCTCTTTGCATAGGGCTGGCAAAGTTCGTCAAAAGCTGCACCGCGACCGAGCTTCGCAGCCGCCAGCAGCTCTTTCTCCCTCGCGGGCCGCGATTCCTCAATGGTGGGACATTTCGACATGCCGTGGTCCGGCAAATAGACGTATTCAGCCGACATGTAACCCCCTTTCTGACCTCCAATGTCTGAATGCACGCTACTAACCATCCGCAATCCATTGAAAATGAAGCACGTAGGGGAGAATCACGTCTCCAGGCTTTGCGATTTTCGCGAGATTCGCGAGATTCGGGGATGGAGGAAAACAGGCAGGACAGGGCGATGGGTTCTGCAGCAAGGAATCGGCCGCATCTGGCTAATTATGCGTCGCGCTCGATTAAATTGCTGAGAGAACTCTCGAGGCTTTCCGTTTTGCGTGACAAAAGCAGAAATGTTTGAAGCTGAGATGCAAGCGCTTGTGGCTGTCCCGAGCAGCAGTTTTGCACTACGTTTTCCAGCCGCTCGAGAGTCTCCTTTATACCGCTTGGATTCGCTGAGGCTTTACCTTCCATCCGGTCGGCCATGCTATTCAGCACGTCGGCTGCTCGATTATCGAACTCCTGCTGCGCGAGCAGCACAGCTGCAGGCAACTCGAAGCTGGGCAGTTGAGCGCGGTATTTCCACAGTGCAATTCGCAGGAGGAAAAGCGTACGCAGTTGCGGTTGCCATTGAACGATTCGGCTGCGCCAAGCGAGGCCTTGCTGGCGGGATGGCCCGAATTCCAATAGAACGCTATCGGCAAATGACCGGACGCTGTCGAGATTTTTGTTGATGGTCTCGCGCAGCAAATAACTGCGCTCGATGGCGACTCTAAGATCTTTTGAGATGGGTTCGCGCGCGAATTGCGCCAGTAACCGCAGATTGGAAATGAACTCTTTCTTCATCTCGAGAACGGCGGGAGAACCCCATAACCGGTCGAACGCAAGCCACATCATCAACAGACCGAGGAAGATGCCAATGACGCGGTCTCTTGCCACATCAAGCGATGTCTGAACCTTAAATTCACTCAGATTAATGAGATAAAAGGCGACAAGAATCTGAACACCGAAATAGGAGAGCCGCGGACCGGAAGTTGCCACCCAGACGCCCGGAATCGTGACCGCCAGGAAAAGAAGAGTAAAGCCTGTGACCGTGTCAAGATACGGCAGAATGAATATTTGCGCCCCGATGCCGAACACCAGGCCGCCGACGATGGCACCTGCGATGCGCAAAATCTGTTTCTGATGGGACGAGCCAATGGTACTTAGGGCTGTTAGAAAGCACGTGGTAACCGATGTGCTGATGCCAGGCCAATCCTTGGCGTTATAGATGATGTAGCAAAGGCTTGCAGCGAGACAGCCCCTGAGGGCGAATTTCATGTGCTCCGGGTTGGAAAACGCATCGGGAACTAAGAACCTCGAAGGCGGATCGCCACCTGCGGGCTCAGGCGCAAATGCCGAGAGCGATTGGGATCCTGAGAAGACTGTGGGTACCAGGGAGACGGTCGCTTCCAACTCCTGAAGAAGCGGCACGCTATGCAGCGCATGCTCCATGTCGATTGGACTTGGAGCGCGCCGTTGTATCAAAGCAGCACGAACGCCAGCAATCTTGTTTGCTAGTTGACGGATTTGTAGCCGGTCGTCGTCGGAAGCATCGATCTTCAACTGGGACAGATTCGCGGCGATGTCCACGAGCCTTCCGACCAGAGCCACGACCGCTCCCATTTGTTCGGCGTAATGCGGTGGGTAGTCCGATCTCTGCAGGAAGCTTCGCAACCTCGAAGTTCCGCCCAGGGCCAAACTGGTGATGTTCTTTTCGGTCCTGGCATCCACAGGGCGAGACTCGATATAGCAATTGAGCAGGTCTTCGATAGCGGCCAAACGCTCCGCTAAGGGTTGGACCAGATCATCGTGGGGCGTGAGCTTCGCATAGACTAGCTCGGTCAACGCTGCGATGATGCTCGCAAAGGAAATCACTCCGAACGCCCAAAGCGTGTTTTCGACTCTGAGCCCTGAGCGGATGTGTTCATCCCACAGCGGAATAGTGATGATAAGCAGATAGCCAAAACGGGCTGCGGCAGTGTAATTATTCAGCACGCGGAGAGCATAGAACATCAGAAAGAAGGTCCCGATGACCCAAACCAAACGTGTCGTAGGGTCCGCCAGAAAGAGCATTGCTCCGACCAGGACGTAAAGCACCGAGAAGGCGAAAGCAACAACGATAGTTTTCGCAGCGTTCACTGTGGATTGGGGATTTTCCCGAGAAATGGTCATGGCGAAGATCGCTCCGTAGGCACCATACGGAAGGCGAAAAACCAAGATGATAATCATCATGATGGTTGTCGCGACGACGATGCGCGCTACCAAGGCTCCTCTTCCCGGGTAGGGGCTTAGTTCCTCGTTGAGGAACTGCCAGAGCCAGTGAAATGGGGAACCTGGAGAGGAGATGGTTTGCGCAGCAGCGGCCATGCTCAATTCCCGCGAATGGTGACGACCGCCGACTCGCCAACTCGAAACAACTCAGGATTGGGATTCTGCACGCGAATCCGAACGGGATAGCGCGACGCCAGGTGCACCCAGTTAAGAGTCCGCTGAACGTCTGGCAACCCCTTTTCCAGCTTTCCGATGACATCGGGATCGGGAGTAACTCCAAAACCTACGCTGTCAACGACACCCGGAAACCGTATGTTCGGCTTCGACATGACGTAAACATCAGCCCGCATTCCCGGCATGATGTGCGACAACTGTCCTTCGCGAAAGTTTCCAATCGCCCACCACGTGCGCGCATCAATCAGCGTGAACACTTCCTGCCCCACATGCACGTATGCTCCTTCGGAGATCGTCAGGTTCGTTACCAGAGCGTCGAAAGGCGCATACACGCGGCAGTTATCGAGATTGTAGTGGGCGCCCTTTATTGCTGCTTCTCGTGCGCCGCGCTGATTGATTAATGGCTCCAGAGTTGTTACCGCGTGCCCGGCTTGTTCGTGCTGAGCCTTACTCTCGTCGAGGCCGGCCCCGGAACGTTCATATTGAGCCAGGGCTGATTTCAAGGCCGCCTGAGAAAGCAGCAGCTGAGATTCGGCCTGCTTGACAGCCTCGGCCTGGGCGACTTCCAAACTTCTTGCGTGATCCACCTGATCCTCAGTGACAAACTGCTTGCTGAGGAGTGGCTCGAGACGATGCAAGTTGTTGTTGGCGTAAGTCCACTCTGCCTTTGCACGGCTGACGCCCTGCTCGGCGTGTGCCACGTCAGCCCGCGCTTGTTCGATGGCTGCCGCAGAGCGCGTTACATCTGCTTGCGCCGTGTGAATGCCTGCTTGCGACACGGAAACGGCGCTTACCAGTGCGGCAATTTTGCGCTGTTCGTCTACGATTTGCCCTTCGAGGGTCGCCTGCTCGGAAACAGTTCTTTCCAGGGCGTACTGATATGGTCTTTCATCGATTTCGAACAGCAGCTCGCCTTTTTTCACAAACTGGTTGTCGCGCACATTCAGGCGGACAATCGGCCCCTCGACTTGCGGCGCGATTCCGATGAAATTGGCAAATACTTCGGCGTCGTCGGTTCGCGGAGAGTGATTGGCGTGGTAAAGCACCACGAGCCCCAGAACAATGGCGGCCAGCAGTATTCCGAGACTTATCCAGTGGCTAAGTTGCTTCTCCGTTTTGGCATGGGTGTCGAGATCCATTTCTCTCTCCTTCCTAATAGAAAAAGATGAGCCAGAGCGCGAAAGTGAAAAGTGCAGCAATACTCGGATAAACCAGGATGGGGAATGCCACCTTCAGCCGAAGGCGTATAAGTACAAGCCGCACCAGAGCGGTAAGCAGAATGGCCGCTACTAAACAAATGAGCCACGCGGGGAAAAACGAGCCAAGAATATCCACGGTAGGAGCTCGTGAGCAGCCGGCCAGCAGCAACGAACCTGGAAGGAGAAGCCCATGCTTCCTGGCGCCACAGATGTTCTTGGCGGTCATCGGTCAAGGCCTCGGCGCATATGGCTGAATCGAATCCGCAGTTCGGAAAGCAAGATCCGCCAGGGCATTGAGTACCTGTGTGCGAGCAAGCACGTCGGCGGCCCGGGCTTGGGCGAGAGTTCGCTGGGCTGCAGTTACGTCCAGCAGGTTGCGGAGACCATAATTGTAAGATTCGAGAGCAGCTTCATAGGACTGGCTGGCAGCGGCCAGCAAGGCGACAGCGGCCTGGCGCTGGCGAAAAGCGGTGTTTAAATTGGAGTAAGCCGCCCACACCTGGTCGGCGATTTGATCGCGGGCAACGCTGGCTTGTGCTTCCGCCCCCTGCACATTAGCCCGCGCCTGCGCCAGGTTGTTTCGCCGGGCGCCACCGTCAAACACAGTCCAGTTCAGACGCAGCTGCAGTCCACCCACGAGCCCGGCGGTATGCCCCCAGGGAAGATTTTGTTGTAACCCATAAGTGGATTGGGCGATGGGGACGGCTTCCAAATTCAGAGAGGGATAGAAGGCCGCGCGTGTTTCCTTGACTCTGGCGTTCGCCGAACGTATCTCAGCCAGTTGCCGCGTGAGATCGGGGCGCTGCGCGAACGCACGGTCGATGGCCAGTTCGACGGTATCGCTGATGGAGTCCGGAAGCGGCAGTTCTTTGAGAGGTTGCACGTGAATCGCTGTGGTCGGAGAAGCTCCGAGCGCCGTCGCCAAGTTTCCCCTAGCGATCTCTTCCGCTCCCAGGACCGCTTGGAGTTCGTATTCCGCCTGCGCGGTCGCGCTTCGCGCTTCCAGCACGTCCGGGAGAGTCGATAAGCCATGGTTCAACCGCTCTTCCGCAGCTTGTTGCACGGCCTGAGCATTGGAGAGACTCGCTTGGGCGGCGTCCTCCTGGCCCATCGCATTGAGAAGCTGGTAGTAGGCTTGCTCGACGTGGTAAATGACACTGCGATGCGTGTCGTTGAACGCGAAATTGGCGGCGAGAACCTGTGCTTTCGCGGCATTGATTCGGCCAGCGCGCGCGCCAAAGTCAAAGACAGTGTAATTCAGATCCAGTGCCACTTGAAAGTCCTGGATGGTCTGCCGGAAAAAGCGGGTTGCTAAATATTCCTGCGAGCGGTCGGTTTCGGACAGTGCCGCAGCCGCTATGGTGGGATAGAGTTCCGACTTGGCGACACCCAAAGCTGCTGCCTGGGCCTTGGCGTTTTGCCAGGCAACGCGAGTTTCGGGATTATGCTGCTCGGCGAGATCGACCAATTCTCCCAAATCGTAAGTTTTTGCAGGGTCCAAGGCGAAACTTGCTTCAGTGTATTTCCGAAGATCCTGGGTGAATTGGGCCTGTGGAGCGGCGTGCCAAGGCCTATCCGGCGCAACAGGAGCAGTCTGTGCTCGCGACATTTTCACCGGCAGCAAAGCGAAAATGACGGCAAATAGCTTTGCCGCCCGGAGATTTCCCATAAAACGCAGGGTGCTGAACTTAACGTGACACAGTATTTCCCGCGGTGTCCGCGAGGCCGTTGCGGCCACGATTGTATTTGCGCCTCTTTTCATAGCTGTCGCCGAAAACCAAGGACTCCGAGATGTCACGAAAGAGTATTGACATTTGACTCCTCAACACCTTCAAAGGATTCGAAGAATTCTCCAAGTGTTCGGGTTTTACCACTCCGGGGGCGTCGGCGATCTGCTTTAAAGCTGCGAAAGGGCAAATGCAAAGATGGAAAGAGCGCTGGGCATCGGCCTCTGTTGTAGTTATAAATCGGGTAAAACATGGCGGTCATGGAGCGCTATCCCCCTGGGCTTGTTTTAAGTTATCTGAGACCGCGTTCCTCGGGCTGCGACCTGCCAGCATTAGTCCAATCCATGCAGCTGCGATGCCGACCACGATGCCGACACCGGTGTCCAACAAGCGCAGGATGGGATTCTTCCATGCGTGTTGTGGACTAATCCCAGCTACGACCATGACGACCGTCGTAGTGATTCCCGTGGTGATGATGTCTTCGGAACGGCCGAGCAAGGTCATCACGATGGCGCCGATCCCGATCAGCACCGCCAGGCCCCAGGGATGAAACGGGAAGAACAGAAGATACAGCAGACAGAGGGCGAAGCTCAGGGATGTAGCGGACACACGAGATAATGCTGCGCTCGCACTCTGCTGGTAGCTTTGGCGATAAACGAAAACTGTAGAGGCAACAGCCCACATCCCTCCGAGGAGTTCATCGTCCCGGGAGAGGAAATAGGCGCGACCAAGGAGACGGGTGATCAACAAGTAGCTAACGAAGCAGGAGAGCCCCAGGACTGCGCCGTCGGTGATTGCTTCGCCGATGCGTGGCGATTGAGATGTCGGCTCGTTGTCTCGTCCTTCCACAAGTGTCACGACTCCACCATTTCAGTTGGCACTCCCATAACAGGAACCGCGAATTCTACTAATGGTTTCTGACCCCAAAAAACGCATGAAGAAGGCCCTGGCATGCAAGCGCAGCCAGCGCTGGCTCTCCATTTCGATTTCGGGACGGGCGAGGTTTCAAGCTGGGGATGGGGTCTCCTCGCCCTACCCGAAATTATTGGCTTTTACGCGCGGCTGGCGGCCTTTGTTGCGCCGCCCGCTGTCGCGGCATATCCCGGCTTGTAGACATGCTCGCGAATGAACGCGACCATGTCGGCAGGGCGCTCGACGCGAGCAAGCCCGGAATCGAAGATCAGCCTTGCAACCCTCGCTGCGGTCTGAATTTCGGTCTCCAGAATGTTCGACTGTGGGGGGAAGAGTATGCCGAGTTTCAACTGATCAGGAGCCACCTGATCGGCGACGGCGTGTGCAGCTTCGATGAACATTTCGTCTGTTACGCGTCTGGCATTTGTGGCGTAAATGGCCATTCCGACGGCGGGGAAGATGTAGAGGTTGTTTGCCTGGGACGGTAAAAAGGTCTGATCGCCAAGATGAACCGGCGGGAATTGCACGCCGCCCGCGTATACCGCTTTCCCTTTCGACCAGGCGTAGGCGTCTACCGGCAAGCATTCGTGTTTCTCGATCGGGTTAGACAGGGCAAAAATAATCGGCCGAGCGTTATGGCGCGACATCGCCTCGACAATTTCCCGCGAGAAGAGCTTGCCCACTGTGCTTACTCCAATGAGGATGGTGGGCTTGAAGTCCTCGATGGCCGCCAGGATCTCCGGGTATTCAGTGGACAGATCCAGGTGATTGAAAGGCTTGCTAGGCGCTAGTTTAGGAGCATAGGCCACCTTCGATGCCGACAGGCCCGGGCGTCCGGCAACGACGAGGCCCTTTGTGTCAAACAACCGGATTTGCCGGCGAGCCACATCTTGCGCAACCCCTTGCTGGCCCAGCGCGGAGACGATGAGATCGGCAAGACCAATCGCGGCGGAACCTGATCCTAGAAAGAGGATCCGCTGGTCCTTGAGTTGACCGCCAGTGATCTTGAGCGCATTGATCAGCCCGGCGAGCGTTACGCCGGCTGTGCCCTGAATATCGTCGTTGTAGCAAGAAACCTTATTGCGATAGCGGGCCAGCAACGCGATGGCGTCAGCACCGGTCCAGTCCTCGAAATGGATGCAGCAGTTCGGAAACACTTCTTGAACCGCATCGACAAACTCGTCCACGAAGGAGTAGAGCTCCTCGGTTGACGGGCGCCGCTTGCGCAATCCGACGTACAGCGGATCATTGAGATAGGTCTCATTGTTCGTTCCAGCATCCAGGTACATCGGCAGAAGGCCTTGCGGTGGGACACCCGCAGCCGCGGTATAGAGTTGCAGCTTTCCAATGGGAATGCCCATTCCATTAGCGCCCAGATCGCCAAGACCGAGGATACGGCCGGCGTCCGTCACGCAAATAAACCGCACGTCCTTGACCGGCCAGTTGCGGAGCACTTCCTTGACGCGGCCTTTGCGGGTGATTGAGAGATACATTCCGCGAGGGCGGCGCAGAATATGGTCGAACTTCAGGCACGCCTCGCCAATCGTGGGGTCATACACGATTTCAAGAAATCGCGCGGGATCGGACATGAGCGTGTGATAGAACAGAGTTTCGTCGATCTCGAGAAGATTCATCAGGTAGATGTAGCGTTCCAGGTCGGAAGTCTTCTGTTTGAGTTGCCAAAGGACTCTGGAAAGCTGAGTGTCGATTGACTCGGTGACATCGGGCACGAGGCCAACCAGTCCCAGTGACTCCTTCTCCGCTTCGGTATACGCCGTTCCTTTGTTGACCCACGGGTTCCGGAGCAATTCAACTCCTTGCATATTTGTAGTCATGATTGTCCTTACTTCCTTTCCTTCTTGGATTTTAGACTTGTGTGTTCTGGCCGAATTTGAAGCTCTGTTTTCCTTTAGCTGGCTTTTGCAACGTATGGGTGGACCATCTTCGCCGGATCGACGACACGGTTGAACTCCTCTTCCGTTACAAATCTCAGCTTGAGTGCGGCCTGCTTTAGCGTGAGGTCGTTGTCCAGCGCGTAGTGTGCGATCTTCGACGCTTTGTCGTAGCCAATGACCGGCGAAAGCGCGGTCACCAGCATCAGGGAGCGATCCACGTATTCCTTGATCTTCTTGAGATTTGGCTTTGTGCCTTCCACGAGGAATTTGCGGAAGTTGGTGCAGCCGTCGGTCATAATCGTAAGCGAGTGCGTGACATTGAAAATGATCAGCGGCTTGTATACGTTCATCTCCAGGTAGCCACCGGCGCCGCCGAAACCCACTGCCACATCATTCGCCATTACTTGGACAGCGATCATCGTCAGTGCCTCGGCTTGCGTGGGGTTGACTTTGCCCGGCATGATCGAAGAACCTGGTTCGTTAGACGGGATAATCAACTCGGCGAAGCCGGCACGCGGACCGCAGGACATTAGCCGGATATCATTCGCGATCTTGTAGAGCGAGACCGCGAGTGTCCGCATTGCTCCGGAGAGCTGGACCAGGGCATCGTGAGCACCCTGCACGGTGAACTTGTTCGGTGCGCTGACGAAAGGCAGGTTCGCGAGCTTTGCAATTTCCGCGGCTGCCGCCTCACCAAATCCGGGAGCAGCATTGATCCCGGTCCCAACGGCAGTACCGCCAAGCGCGAGTCGATATACGCCTTTCAATGCATCCTCAATGCGTTCGAGGTTGTCGCTGAGCATCCCTGCGTAACCCGACCACTCTTCGCCGAGGGTGAGTGGAGTTGCGTCCTGCATGTGTGTGCGGCCGATCTTGACGACGTTTTTCCAGGCCTCCACTTTGGCCTCGATCGCCTCCAGCAGCGCCTGCACCGCTGGTATCAGCCGTCCCTTCACGTTTACCGCTGCGGCTATGTTCATCGCGGTGGGGAAGGAATCGTTTGAGGATTGCGACATGTTGACGTGGTCGTTGGGATGAACCGGGGCTTTGCTCCCGAGCGGCGTTCCGGCAAGCTGGCAACAACGGTTGGAGATCACCTCGTTAACGTTCATGTTGAATTGCGTGCCGCTGCCCGTCATCCACACGTGCAGTGGAAACATCTCCTGATGACCGCCGGCGAGGATCTCGTCACAAGTCTGGACAATAAGCCTGTGTTGCAGGTCTTCAAGCCGTTCACCCGCATGGTTTGCATTGGCCGCGGCTTTCTTCAGTGTGGCGTAGGCTGAAATCATTTCCCGCGGGATCAGATCCTTGCCGATGCTGAAGTGCTCAAGAGAACGCTGCGTTTGAGCGCCCCAGAGCTTGTCCGAAGGAACGTTCACCTGGCCCAGGCTGTCCGTTTCCTTGCGTGTGGCACCCAACTTATCTTTCGCAGCGATGGTGTTCGAACTCATTCTTTTGCTCTCTTTCTGCGCACGCCGCGCTCTTGGCTTCCTCGGTTCTTAACTTCATCGATTTCCGCACGCTCTTGGCTGACCCAATCACCCAGGTAATCTGGGGCATACAGGAGCTCAACGCCGTTCTCCGCGCAAAGAGCTAGGAACCTTACTACTTTGCGATCCACTAGAGTCACTTCTGCCAAATCGAGGGCTACCCTTCGGCTTTCCTGTGCGACCAACGCCCGCAGCGTCTCGACATGCTCGCTCTGGATTCGGCCCGTGACACGGAACACGACAGAATTCTCGCCATCGTCAACTCGTTCAATCCTGCAAGTCATCTGAGTCCGAGTCGGTCCTGTCTCTCGCTAGCGCGGAACTTTTCAATGCAAGCCGTTGGCCACTCGCAAAGTTCTGAAAATATGGAAACTTGCGGGAAATCTGGAGGGCGGACTTTGCGGGCTTAGCGAGATTCACGAAATTCGCGAGCGCCCTGTCGGTTAGCTGAACTTGAATTGTTTCTTGCAGATGTTCAAAGCCTTGATTCTCGACTCGAGCGTCGAAGGTGGAATTCGGAGCTTCAAGGCGGCCCCGCGTGGGCCGTAGACACGTCCTCTGGTCTCTCGCAAAGCATCTCCAATAATTTTGCGCTCGCCGTGAGAGCCCCGCTCGTTCTCGTTACCGTGGAGCGTTTGTCTCGGCCGCAGTGGCGAGTCCGGCCAGGGTGAGGGGTGTGATGAAAGCGCCGCTTCGTCGACCCAGAATGTATCACCACTACGGCGGATCACGGATCTCTCAACGATATTCTGCAGCTCTCGAATGTTCCCCGGCCAATGGTAAGTCTGGCACAGATCCAGCGTCCGTCCGCCAATCTGGCTGAATTGCCTCCCAACTTTTTCCGCGAAGCATTTCACGAAGTGCTCGATCAACACGGGAATATCTTCTTTGCGTTTCCGGAGAGGCGGGACCTCGATCGGGAAGACATTCAGACGGTAAAAGAGATCCGAACGGAAGGTTCCATTGGCGACTGCGGATTCTAGATCGCGATTGGTTGCGGCTATCACACGAACATCCACCCGGATGGATCGCATGCCTCCAACCCGTTCAAACTCCCTTTCTTGCAAGACCCTCAGCAGAGCAACCTGAGTATCAGGCGGCAATTCACCGACTTCGTCCAGGAAGATGGTGCCGCCGTTGGCCAACTCAAAGCGGCCAAGCCGCTGCTGCATTGCGCCGGTGAAAGCTCCCTTTTCATGGCCGAACAATTCGGAAGCGATTAGCGAAGGCGCGAGAGCTGCGCAGTTCACGCTTACGAATGCCCGCTGTGACCGATTTGATTGCTTGTGGATGGCCCGCGCGATGAGCTCCTTGCCGGTTCCCGTTTCACCCTCGATAAGTACGGTTGAGTCGGTAGGCGCCACCACTTGAACGAGGTCCAGCACTTCCATAAGTGGCGCACTGGAGCCGATAATCCCATCAAACTTGTGATCCAAAACGAGTGGTTCGTCCTTAAAACGATAGTTGTTGAGAGCGGACTTTTCGTATTGCACACGAGGAGGCGCAATCTCTGGCTTCAGATCCTCATTACAGGCAAAGCCCAATCCTGCAAAATGGTATTCGCGCGAAAGAACAGTGTTTTGGCTTCCCATATGCATTCTCCTGGCATTAAATTTCCGAAGGCCGTCATCGTCCGGTGGTGCGGATCAACATTTCCTGGCTGCTGCTTAACGTGATCTTCTGATGCCCGTGGAAGGCTGTTGTTCCCAGTCCACCTGCACCGCCGATAATTGAACCGATGCCGGCGCCTTTGCCTCCGCCGAAGATTCCACCCAATAATGCGCCGGCGCCCGCGCCGATCACGGTGTGCTCGATGGTCTTGCGGCCTCGTCCACCCGACTCGATGGCACCCTCGACGTCAACCTTTTCACCTGAAGGAGCATGATAAAGCTCCAGAATTTCGGCGTGGATCGGGGCGCGACGCCCGTCTGGCATTACCAGGCGGTCGAACCGCAAAACCATGCTGGTGTGGCCCTTGATTTTTCCAGACATGTCAATTTGCGCGATGTGGCCGTACACTCGGGAGCCTTGGTAATCGCCCTTTTCAACCACCGTAGCACTGAAAGGGTCACCGACTTGGGAATCGGTGCTGGTTAGCGTGTCATCGAGCCGAATCCGGACCGCAATGTCATCAGGAACGCTAAAGCTCTGAGCGGAGACTAGCGACGGGAAAGTCGTGAAGGCGAGGAGTGCTGCGGCCAAACCCAAGCCTGCCGGGGACAGCAAAACGTTGAATCTTCCCGTAGAAATGCTCATGGTTGCTTCTCCTCTTGTGATCGGAATTTAGCGCGCGAGCCACAGCGCACCACGAGTCGCCTGAAGCACGGGGAACTGATGGTGTATTCGCAAGATGCGGTACCAGCCCATGATGGATGGCAGCTTCATTAGTTGTGCCACTTAAGCTGTCGTCTCCGATTTCTTCCCGCTTGGGACTCCGTATGTGAAGGGAGCAAGCGCAGGGCCGTTCGCAGTTTATTGATTGGAAAGCCTTTGGGCTTCGCAAGAGCGGCGAGGGCTCGCCTTTCGGTGAAATTTCACCGCACAGATGTCGCCACGTCGGCATAGGGACGCCCAAAGCCCCACTGAGCGTTAGCGTTTCAACAGAAGTATTTTAGGATCTCTTAAACAGGTAGCGATTGATTCCCAATTTCCTAATTTTGGAGTTGAGCGTCTCCCGGGGAATGCCGAGCTTGGCAGCGGCTCCGGCCGGGCCTCCGACCACTCCTTCCGCCTCACGTAACGCAGTTTCGATGATTTCCTTTTCGCGCTCGATGAGATTCGGGACCAGGGGCACGCTTGCCAAACTTCGATCGACAGGCCCTCCCTCAGGTTGTTTGCGCAACTGTGGTTTCAGCCAGCTCTCGCTCACAAAAAACGCGTCGTCATTGCTAAGGACAACGGCCCGTTCAACCACATTCTGGAGTTCACGAACATTTCCCGGCCAGTCGTACATTTGAAACAGTTCGAGAGTTTTCTTCCCAATGCTCCTAATCCTCTTACCGGTTTTCTGCGCATAGCGCTTCACAAAGTATTCGACCAGCACCGCGATATCGTCCGCTCGTTGCCGCAGCGGCGGAACCTCGATCGGGAAAACATTGAGGCGGTAAAAGAGGTCGGCGCGAAAAAGTCCGGCAGCAGTCGCAGCCCTCAAATCGCGGTTGGTGGCGGCTATTACTCGAACGTCGGTTTCAAGAACTCGAGTACCTCCTATGCGTTCGAACTGCCGTTCCTGCAGAACTCTCAACAGCGCGATTTGCGTCTCTACCGGAAGTTCGCCCACCTCATCCAGAAAAATGGTGCCGGCGTGTGCCAGCTCAAAACGCCCCTGGCGCCGCTGCAGAGCACCGGTGAACGCCCCTTTCTCATGGCCAAAAAGCTCGGAACCGATTAGCGACGTCGGAATCGACGCGCAATTCACGCTGATAAATGCCTGGCCGGCACGCCTGGAACGCTTGTGAATGGCGCGGGCAAGCAGTTCTTTCCCGGTGCCCGTCTCGCCCGTAATCAGAACAGTGGAGTCCGTTGGGGCGACTTTTTCCACCTGTATCAGCACGCTGCGAAGCACATCCGAACAGCCAACAATCTCCTCGAACATGGATGCCTGGTCGATTTCTTCCTTTAACGCCAGATTCTCCTCGCGCAACTGGTCGCGTAACTGTTTGATTTCTTCAAATGCTTCCCGCAGCTTATCTTCTGCTTGCTTGCGATCTTCGATGTCTGTGGTCAGGCCGTACCAGCGGACAATGCGGCCATCAATGTCCCTCACGGGCAGGGTGCGGTGCTGGAACCAGCGATATACGCCATCAGCGCGGCGCATACGGAATTCAATCTCCCCGGAATCCCCAGTTTCGATCGAGTGCTTCCAGGCGGCAACCATCCGAGCGAGGTCATCCGGATGAATAAAATTGCCGGTGGTCCAAGCCTTCAATTCCTCGATCGGTTTGCCAAGATATTCCAGGAATCGGCGGTTGACGAGCTCAAGATCACCCGCGGGACTGACGGTGCTGACGAAGCCTGGAATGCTATCGACAATAAGGCGGAGTTCAGCTTGTGTGTTTTCTAATTCCTTATTGGCCCTTACGAATTCGCCAGTTCTTTCCGCGACCCGCAGCTCCAGGGTGTCACATGATTCTCTAAGTAAACGTTGCGCTCGGCGCCGTGACGCCGCGAACCAGCTCATTAACAAGCTGAAAATTACAAAGAAGCTTAGGAACGATCCCAGAGGAAAGTCAGGAGTAAGGAAATGATTCATCGTCAGGAAACTTACGCCCAAACACGAAAGCAGAAGAGCGAGCAGACCCGGCCCAGTGCCGCTGCACCAAAAAGTGATGGCGATTGCAATCAACACGAAGTGGGAGACGAATCTAGGAGGCGAGTTATGCAGGCGGGTGATAACTGTAATCGCGAGTGCAATCGCAACTGAGATGACAGCCAATCCATAACGCAGCGCAATCGCAAGAGTTGAGCAAGCAGTCAATTTCGAAATACCCCGATCGGCCATGCTTAAAAGCCTCTCTCGTTCTGTCGATGGAAGGTTGCGCTGTTTGGCTGCAGACTGTGAATTAAGGTACTCCGCCGCCGCTTCCCCTTCAAGGCGGGCCGTTCATTGGAAACGCAGCGCAATAAGGCTGACCGAAAGCCCGTCGCCAGACATTTGGATGTATTGCCCTGTGTGAGTGATTCAATTTCCGGTTAGAGTTCTCGTGGCGGGGCGCCCGGAAGGACTCGGGAGATTACCCGCTTGCTGTTCTCGGGATCTTGGGGCGATCGACGAGATCAGGTATGCTCGATGCTCGGAGTTCCCGGAGCCGAAAGATTTGCCATGTGGCCGTTCAAGATGCCTGCTTTTATGGCGGGATCGGCGCTGCCTCTCGCTCTGTACGTCGTTTTGTTTACAGAAGTTCTTCACGCACAATCCACGAATGCATCTCTGGCCGGACGAGTAACCGATCCCTCAAAAGCGCTCGTTGTGGGCGCGCAAGTTGCGTTGCTCAGCGCAGACACAAACGTCCGGTATGAGGAGGCAACCAACGGCTCGGGTGAGTTCTTCCTTGCGAATGTGTTACCAGGGGCCTATCGCATCGAAATTGAAAAGCCTGGGTTCAAGAAGCTAATCAAGCCGGACATTTTCCTTCACATTCAAGATGCGCTCGAAATCGATCTGGAGATGACAGTTGGTTCGCTATCAGAGACCGTCACCGTGCAGGATGACGTGCCCCTTGTCGATGCTGAATCGGCTTCTGTCAGCACTGTAATTGACCGAACTTACCTCGAAAATCTTCCGCTGAATGGGCGAAGCCTTCAGACGCTTCTACTCCTGACCCCGGGAGTAGCTCTGACTGCGACGGCTTTCGACGATCAGGGGCAGTTCAGTGTGAGTGGGCAGCGCGCGGACGCCAACTATTTCACTGTAGACGGAGTCAGTGCAAATTTCGGCGTCACAGGTTTCGCTCCACTGATGCAGAGTGCCGCGGGAGCTCTGCCCGCCCTGAGCGCTTTGGGCGGGACAAACAGTCTCGTCTCTGTGGACGCCATACAGGAGTTTCGAATCCAAACCTCTTCTTTCGCTCCCGAGTTCGGACGCACTCCGGGGGGACAAATTTCGATTTTGACGCGTTCGGGGACGAACCGCCTTCATGGGACCGCGTTCGACTATTTTCGAAACGGCGTACTGGATGCCAATGATTGGTTTTCGGACCGTAATCATTTGCCTAGATCCCAGGAACAGCAGAATGATTTCGGCGGCGTATTCGGCGGTCCAATCCGCAAAGACAAGACTTTCTTTTTTTCCTCCTACGAGGGACTTCAATTGCACCAGCCATCGAGCCAAGAGACGGTCGTTCCGGACGTCGCCTCGCGGCGGCAAGCTTCAGCGGCTATACAGCCTTATCTGAACACCTATCCGGTTCCGAACGGGGCCGGGCTCGGCGCAGGTTTGGCCCAGTTCAACGCAGCCTACTCGAATCCCTCGACACTTGACGCTGGCAGCGTACGGATCAATCACGTCGTTAATTCGAAGACCAGCTTGTTTGGCCGTTACAATTACTCACCGTCCAGCATAGAACAACGTGGTCCCTCGCTGGCGTTCGGCACGGTCCTCAGCACCAGGGAATTTGCGTCATTCTCTGTCCAGACTTTCACAATTGGCCTGACAGAAATCATCAGTCAGGGGATCAGTAACGATGTACGCGCAAATTACAGCAACCAAAGAGTTGGTATTCGATATGCTCTGGATCATTTCGGCGGTGCAAACCCGGCCTCAGACTCAGTTCTTTTTCCCTCGGGGTTCTCGTCCGCGAATAGCAGCTTTACATTCACGATCGTGGGTGCGGGTCAGTTTGCTGACGGCAATTTCGGGACAGACGAGCAACGCCAACTCAATTTTGTCGACAATCTATCCGTGAGCAAGACCAACCATCAATTGAAGTTCGGCGTGGACTACCGGTGGCTGGCGCCTTTCAGCAGCCGGGGCCCTTACGGCCAGCTTGCTGAGTTTTCGGGAATGTCGACGGATCCGGGAGGCGCTCTCTCAAATCCCGCGACAGCTTTGTTCGCCGATTCCATTGCCCATGAAAGTGACGCATTGCTTGCGCAGAACTTCTCGCTTTATGGTCAGGACACGTGGAAAATCAACTCGAGACTAACTCTGATCTATGGCTTGCGATGGGATGTGAACCCGCCACTGAAAGGCAAGAACTTGGCGAACAACCCGTTCACGGTCGAAGGTCTGAATGATCCGAGTACGTTGACGTTGGCGCCTCGCGGCGCTCCGCTCTACAAGACAACCTATGGAAACGTGGGCCCCAGGTTGGGGCTAGCTTATCAGCTGAGGGAAGGATCGAATTGGGGATCCGTTCTTCGTGGAGGTTTCGGTGCCTTTTACGATCTTGGTTCTGGTTCGCTTGGAGGGGTATCCAGTTTCTTTCCGTACAGCGCCACCACGGTTTTTTCGTCTGCAGCGTTTCCGTTAAGCCCTCAAAATGCCGCCCCCCCGATCCTTACCGTGAATCCGCCTGTTCTCAACCTCTTTGTGGCCGATCCCAACTTGAAATTGCCGCGGACCTATCAATGGAACATTGCTCTCGAGCAGTCCATCGGGAATAGCCAAACTCTATCCGTTACTTATGTGGGTGCAGTTGGGCGCGAATTACTTCGCTCGACAGTTCTGAATCCCGCCGCTTTAGGAAATCCAAATTTCAACTTTGTCTATCTGACGGACAACACGGCCACGTCCGATTACAACGCACTCCAACTCAAGTTTCAGAGGCGTTTGTTTCACGGGTTGCAAGCGCTGGCGTCTTATTCGTTCTCACACTCAATTGATATTGCCTCGACAGATGCGGCATTTGCAGAGGTCGACCCATTGGGCTCGATATCCAATCCCAATATAGACAGGGGAGATTCAGATTTTGATATCCGGCACTCCTTTAGTGCTGCCGTCACTTATGAACTGCCGACTCTTAGAACGCGCAACGTTATGCATGAGATTCTTGGAAACTGGTCGTTGAATGGTTTTGTAATCATCCGATCCGCGCCGCCGGTCGACATTGTTAGTGCGCAAATTTCCGCGGGAGTTGCCGTCTTCATGCCCCGTCCTGACCTAAGGCCCGGGGTACCGCAGGTGCTTCATGGGTCCCAGTATCCGGGTGGCAAGGCTTTCAATCCGGCAGCTTTTGTTCCAGCGCCGAACGGTCAGCAGGGCGACCTGGGGCGAAACGTACTCCGGGGCTTCGGGGCCCGGCAAATTGATTTAGGATTGCAGAGACAGTTTCATTTGGCCGGGGAAGTAGCGCTTCGCTTTCGCGCTGAGTTCTTCAACATCTTCAACCATCCGAACTTTGGCAGCCCCAACAATGTCCTGACCAGTCCACTGTTTGGTCAGTCGACGCAAACACTGGCGAACAGCCTGGCAGGCGGAAATAACGCAGGCTTCAACTCGCTCTATCAGGTCGGTGGTCCACGATCAATCCAGCTTGCCCTCAAATTGCAGTTCTGAGTGGTACCGCGGTAGAATTTGCCGTTTTGCGAGGAGATTCATGCTGAAGGATATAGTGCACATTTCTGTGCTTCTTGTTGTTCTGGTAGCAGGCGCCGCGAGTGTGGCCGCGCAAGAGCCTGTTTTGGCGATTACTCGCGTCAACTTGATTGACGCTACCGGATCCCCAGTACAGACCGCTATGACGGTGATCGTCGAAGGCAAACGGATATCGCGGATTGGGAAAAGTGGTGCGACTCCCGTGCCGAAGACGGCGAGGGTCGTGGATGGACACGGCAAATATCTGATCCCTGGCCTCTGGGATATGCATGTGCATGAAATTTTTGGGGCGTGGATCCCTGCAGACGAGAAAATAACTCCTGTGTTGTTTGTCGCGAATGGCGTGACGGGCGTGCGTGACATGGGGGGAGACCTGGAAGCGCTCAAGAGATGGCGTAGCAGGATCGCGGAAGGGAAGTTGCTCGGGCCTCGGATGATCATTTCGGGGCCGATGCTGGATGGGCCGGTTCCGCAGTTTCCGAGCTCCGCGCCGGTGAAAGACGCTGCCGAGGGCCGACGAATTGTGGACGAGTTGCAAAAGGATGGGGCGGACTTCATTAAAATTCAGTCGCTGGTTCCTCGCGACGGATATTTCGCGGCCGCAGAGGAGGCGAAGAAGGTTGGCATCGTGTTTGCGGGACACGTGCCGGATAAAGTTCGTGCGGCAGAGGCTTCGAATGCGGGGCAGAAAAGCATCGAACACTTGACGGGAGTTTTCGAGGGATGCTCGACGGTGGAAGACGAATTGATGGCTGCCCCGCGCGGGCCCGGAAGGGGCAAGTTTCTTTCGACTTACGATCCAACCCGCGCAAAGGATTTGATTGCGCTTTTTGTGAAGAATCAGACCTGGCAAGTGCCAACGCTTTATTGGGAGCGGGGCGAATGGCTGATTGAACAGACGAGCGCGGGACCGGATCCGCTGGTGAAATATGCTCCTATGGCGTGGCGAGAACGGGCTTGGCCGATGTTTACGACCGGAATAGAGAAGGATTGGTCGACGGACCCTTTTGCGGACAGGGAGGAGTTTTTCAAAGCGGAATTGAAAATGGTGGGAGAGATGAACCGAGCGGGCGTGCCCATCCTTGCGGGAACGGACACGGTGGCGGGAGTGCGCGTGTATCCCGGCTTCAGTTTGCATGAAGAATTGGAACTGCTGGTGCGGGCGGGCTTGACGCCGATGGAAGCATTGCAAGCGGCGACTCGCAATGCGGGGAAATATCTGGGTCTGGCGGATACCGGGACAATCGAGAAAGGGAAGCGGGCGGACCTGGTCCTGCTGGACGCCAATCCGCTGGTGGAAATCAAGAATACGCGAAAAATACAGAGCGTGGTGCTGGCCGGGCGGTATTTCTCGCGAGCCGATCTGGACCGCCTGTTAGCTGACGTTGAGGAAGTAGCAGCCAATTCAAAGTAGGCGGGATTGCATCGCGAGCCGACAACTCCATCACCCTCCAATTAAGCCGCAGTGACCACAACCTCTACTCCGTCGACGTATCGCTCGCCCAGCCCAACCGCGCTCCGATTTTCTCCCGTCGGGCGGGTTGGCGGTGGCGGGGGTGTCCAACTTGTTGTACTGCCTCGCGATCCCGCCAGGAGCAAGGGCAACCATCTGCGCAAGTGTCCTTATTTCGTCGCGATTGTGTCAAGAAATTGCAAAATCAGCGCCCTGTCAATGTCTTGTACATCTCTGAGGGTTAGCATCCTTGCGGAAAAGTCCCCGGGCTCGGCTGACAATTTGGAGAGGGTACAGGCTGCACGACTCGCCTGGCCGGGTACTGAAGTTTCCTTGAAAGGAGTATGCGATGAAGGCTCATTTCTCAAATCGGCTGCACAAATGGATTGGCTTCCTGCTGGCACTGGCGATTCTTTGCCTTCCAGTAAGAGCGAATGACAACGATTCGATCCTGAAGAAGCGCAACACCATAGACACAATTTCATCGACGGTACCAGCAAATGGGGATATCAATCCATACGGGCTGGTCCGCGTTCCTAGGAGCATCGGGAATCTGCGGGAAGGGCATTATTTGGTTAGCAACTTCAATGCGAGTTCGAATCTGCAGGGGACTGGCACGACAATCGTGGATGTGTCGCCGAGCGGGGCGCTCTCTGTGTTCGCCCAACTCAGTTCGGGCCCCTTGCCCGGACCATGTCCAGGGGGAGTCGGGCTTACGACGGGGCTCGCTGTCTTGCAAACCGGGTGGGTGATTGTGGGGAGCCTCCCTACGGCGGATGGAACTTCCGGAACGGCTCAGGCAGGGTGCCTTATCGTGCTGGACAATATGGGAAATCCCGTGGAGACCATTCAGGGATCCTTGATCAACGGTCCCTGGGATATGGCCTGGATCGACGATGAGCAGCAGGCGGCGCTGTTTGTCACCAACGTCTTAAACGGAACGGTGGCGGCGAATGGCAGCGTGGTGAATCAAGGGACAGTGGTTAGGGTGAATCTCCGGGTTTCAGAAACCAGGGTGCCATTTCTGGAATCGCTGACCGTGGTTGGAGCGGGTTTTTCTGAACGGACCGATCCGGCTGCACTGGTTATCGGACCGACGGGGCTTGGATTGTCTCCAGCTTGCGGTCACGGGGAGGAAGAGTGCGAGAATCACTCGGGTGGAGATGAGCCGGTTCTCTATGTCGCGGACAGCCTGAACAATCGGGTGGTGGTTATCACCGATCCACTCACGCGTAGCAAGCCCTCCGGTGCAGGAATGGTCCTCAGCAGCGGCGGAAGTTTGAATGATCCATTGGGCCTGACCGTGGCGCCTAACGGCCACATTCTTGTTGTGAATGGAAACGACGGTTTCATTACCGAGATCACGGCACATGGCGCACAGATTGCGAGCAAGTTGATCGATAATAATGGCAATCCGCCGGGATCCGGCGCCCTGTTTGGTGTGATTTTTGATTCAGAAAAGGGTGTTGTTTTTGTGGATGATGCCACCAATACGTTGAACCTACTCCACTAGCAATACGGAAGAGGAAGGGCCAAAAGCTTTGGTAGTGTCATAGCCGATTCTCTCTATAGTTCACCAGGAATCTGCGGGTTGCTGACCGACCTTCGCGACTTCTCAGCGGGCGAGCGCTGAGGGGCGAAGCACACGGGTATTCCGTATGGGTGCGCGGCCTCAAAGTCTCAGGCGACCGCACATGGCTGTGGGCTTTCCCCGCCAGCGTTCTGAGTTGGCAAGATCGGGTTTGGTTGTGAGTAAGGCGGTACAATAATTGGATGTCGCGCATAAAACGGGGGCTCGTGGATTCGCATCTGAGATTCCAAGGGCTTGAGACGACCCTGCCCTGATGCATGGGGAATACGCGCATTTTACAAAAGACATTCTCTCGAATTACCCTGCTTGAGTCATGCTGCAGGCCATTCACGTAACTCCCTGCAATCCGCCCGATCGCACAAGGGTGGGCGAGCCGACCTATCGTAGGGACCTGGTGTTCTTAGACAATTTATCCGTCGCCATGGGGCGAGGTGCTGCTTGAAGAGGAGGCAGTTATGCGAGGCAAAGTGTGGGCAAAGGGCATGCTGGCGACCGGCGCACTTGCGGGCGCGCTAATGACCCAGGCGGAGCCGGCTTGGGGGCAGGGCACGGAGCAGACTCCGAGCCAGCAAATGGACCTCGCAACGGTTGGCGCGCTCTTGCAGAAGCTGCAAGCGCAGGTTGAGGATTTGCACACGCAAGTCAGCGACCTGAAAGTTCAGCAGCAATCCGCTAAAGCAGAGTCCGAATTGTTGAGGAAGGAGCTGGACATCGCGAAATCGCAACTGGTAGCGATCACGGTTCCCACGAGCAGCGGCTCGCTGGGGCAGGCGGTTTCGGCGGGCTCCAGCAAAACTTCGACAACGGAGGAGCGCATCAGCAGGCTCGAGGAAAATCAGCAACTCGCCGATTCCAAAATAGCCGAGCAGAGCCAGACGAAAGTGGAGAGCGGATCGAAATACCGGCTACGATTGACGGGAATTGTCCTGCTCAACATGTTTGAGAATCGCGGCACAGTCGAAAACTTGGACTTTCCATTACTGGCGGAGAATCCGCAATCCCAATTTCTGTCTTCCGGAGGCTCTTTCGGGGGTTCACTCCGCCAGTCGCAGATAGGTATCGAGGCGTTCGGGCCGACTATCGCTGGGGCGCAGACCAGCGCCAATCTTCAGTTCGATTTTGCGGGCGGATTTCCGGAAGTTCCAAATGGGACAAGTTTCGGAATCATGCGTCTTCGTACAGGTACAGTGAGGCTTGACTGGCCGAAAACCTCGGTCGTGGCTGGGCAGGATACTCTGTTTTTCGTCCCAAACAATCCGACTTCTCTAGCGACCTTGGCGGTTCCGGCGCTTGCGTATTCAGGAACTCTTTGGAATTGGGCACCGCAGATACGCGTGGAGCACAAGTTCACGGTGTCGGAGTCGAGTTCGTTCCTGGTCCAGGGCGGGATTCTTGATTCGCTCACAGGAGACACCCCACCGTCGACTTATTATCGCGTGCCATCATGGGGCGAGAATTCCGGCCAACCAGCGTATGCGGCGAGACTTTCATGGACGCAAGATATTCACGGGCAGAATTTTACGCTGGGAGCTGGCGGCTATTATGGCCGGCAGGCGTGGGGATTTGGGCGCCGTGTGGATGGATGGGCAGGAACAGTGGATGCCACTTTGCCGCTGGGGAAAAAATTTGAACTGACGACAGCGTTCTTTCGCGGGCGCGGGATCGGCGGCCTGGGCGGCGGGATTGGACAGAGCGCGCTGTGGAACGGCTCGCTCGCTGATCCGGCAACGGAAGTTTACGGATTGAATTCCCTGGGCGGTTGGTCACAGCTGAAGTTCAAAGCGACCTCGAAGCTGCAGCTCAATGGGGCGTACGGCCTGGACAATCCCTACGCTCACGAACTGCGCGAGCACGGTGGCAATACGACTTACTATCCGATGCCCCTGTCAAAAAATGAGAGCGGGTTTGTGAACTTCATTTATCAACCGCGATCCGATATTGTGTTCTCCATGGAATACCGGCGGATCAAGACATTTACTCTGGATTTGGGCGGAAATGCGGCGAATGTAACCAGCTTCAGCGTGGGATACTTATTCTAGTGCGAATGATCGGCACCTCTCAACAATTTGGGTTGGTCGTCGCAGCGGTGCTGGTTCTCGCATGCGGGGGTATTCCAGCGTGCGGGCAAAACAATGAGGTGACGTTGCGTGTAGCTGTCAAGAGACAAGAGCCGTCGAAGCTGGAAAAATCAGGCAAACCACGGGTGGATGCATCGGATATTGTGGTGTGGCTGAAGCCTCTCGACACCGCAACCCAGAGTGAACCGATAGCCGTCTCCGAACAAAAGAAATTTCAGCTTGTTCAGCACAACAAGACTTTCCTGCCGCATGTCTTGGTTGTTCCCGTGGGCACGGTGGTGGATTTCCCGAATCGCGATCCATTTTTTCACAATGTGTTCTCACTGTTTGACGGGAAGCGATTTGATCTTGGCCTTTATGAAGCCGGCGCAACCAACTCCGTGCGTTTTGACCGGCTGGGTGTAAGTTTTCTGTTTTGCAACATCCATCCGGAAATGAGCGCTGTGGTGGTCGCGGTGGATACACCCTACTACGGGATTTCTGATCGAAAGGGAAACCTGGCCATCCAAAACGTGCCTGACGGAAAATATGAGTTACACGTCTGGTATGAACGAACCCTGCCGGATGACCTGAAGGCCCTCACACGGGTCGTGACTGTTTCGCAGGCATCTAAAGAACTAGGCGCCATTCAAGTTCCGGAAAATCCGAGCTTCACGCCCGCACACAAGAACAAGTACGGACAGGATTACACTCCACCTCCCGTACCAAGTTACTCGCATCCATGAAAATGTCTTGAATGACTGCAGGCCGTGCCCATGTGTGTCACCTTCGCATTTGGGCGCATTTGGGGCGAAGGACAACCATCAGGTGCGACGACACTGGTTTGGAAAATGACAGCAAGCGCCGGTAGGGAGCCCACACTATCGAATTGGCGATATTGCACTGGCGGCCACGTTTTGTTCGGTGAGAGGGAGACGTACCAGGACCGTGGTTCCCGACTCCGAGGTTTGTTCGATGGAGACGCTACCCGAATGGTCCTGGACGATTTTGCTGACGATGGCCAGTCCCAGTCCGGTCCCATTGGGTTTACCGGAACTCACAAAGGGATCAAACAGCGAGTCACGGATGCCGCTGGGGATACCTTGACCGGTGTCGTGCACGCGGATTTCAAATCCCGCGGAAGTGTTTTTGGCGTCCACAACGATGGAACCTTGCGTCTCGGTCATAGCCTCACAAGCGTTCAGGATCAGGTTGAAGAAGACGCGCTCCAGCTTTCGGGCATCAAACATGCCTTCCAGACTGTCCGAGGACGACAGCACGATCCGCATATCGCGAAATTCGGGTTTTGAGTGGATAGCTTCAATGGCGCGGCGGATCACCTGATCGATTCGCGTGCGCGTGGGGGTAATCGCACTGCGCTGGTACGAGAGTTCGCGCAGGGAATCGATCAAGTCGGTCATCTGGTTGGCAGCGGTCTTGATCTCTTCGTAAATCTCGTCTTTGTTGAGCTTGAGCGCTTCGGATTCGTAAAGGAATTCGGCGTTCGCCACCACCGCCGCGAGATAGTGGCGCAGGTCGTGGGAGATTGAGCCGGCGGCCCGAGCCAGGGCGGCGATGCGCTCGGACTCAATGCGATGCTGCTGCAGCGCCTGCAATTGGCCGCGCATCTGGGCGAAAGAGGTGCTGAGTTCCACAAGTTCGGTGCTTCCACGAGGTGTAATCGAATAAGTGAAATCACCGGCCGCAAGGGCTTTGACGCCGGCCACGAGATTGTCCAGGGGATGCGTGATGGTGCGGGCGACGAAACCAAACAGGATCACTCCGAAAAAAACGGCGAGACCGCCGGCCACATAGATCGAGTAATTCAGGCGCTTGATAAAGCTGCTTACGGGGACCATCGGCATCATAACGTAGCAGCGAACCGGAGAAGGCGACGACCCGTGCAGAAGCACGGAAGAATATGTGTACTTGTCTGTGTCCAGAGCGATTTCACCGGAAGCATTCGTTAAAGAAAATGTGCCGGAGCGCATCCGCCGCTGAAGTTCAGCGGAATCCCGCTCGGGAAGGGTAGAGGCAATCACGGTATCGCCAGTCGTTAACGCAATCTGATTGTTGGTGGCAACGGAGAGTTGCTGGGCGACGGCGGAATCCACCTGATAGCCAACGGCGAGAAATCCCAGAGGTTGCATGGTCGGGCCAGCGCCGGAGGTAATGGTGTGAAGGAAAACCCAGTAGAGCCGTCCGTCGTCGTACCACCATGAAGCATCTTCGCCCGCATCCGTGGAGCGCTTCAGGTCGCGTTCGGCGGTCTGGGCCGACCAGCCCGGTTTGGTCATGTGGAGGGCTACAACGCTTCCGTTTGGTTTTGCCAATACCAATAGATCACTTTCCGCGAGTTTCCATAAGGATTCGGAACCGTCCTGAATGGTCGGGGCATGCTGTGTGGACATCAACGCTTTCATTGTGGGGAGGTCCGCGAGCATTGCGCCCATACGCGACAACTGCAGTTCCCTTTGCCGCTGGACACTTTCGAACTCGCGGACGGACTCGTCGGTTCCGTCTGTCACCTGCTTCTGAATCTCGGCGTCCACCGTATGCCGGATGAAGAAGAGAAGCGAGCCCGTGAGTCCGAGAATGATCAGCAGGGCGGCGATGAAGAGTTGAGATCGTAAGCGAAACGTAGTCATGGAGCGTCAGCGAATAAGTTTATACGACTGTTCCGGGAGCTGCGCCTCCGGGAGAAAATTTATAACCCGCGCCGTGCATGGTCATCAGAAAACGGGGCGCGGCCGGATCCGGCTCCAGTTTCTGGCGCAGGCGAAGTACGTGATTGTCGACCGTCCGCGTGGAAGGATAATTCTGATATCCCCATACTTCGTTGAGCAGCTCTTCGCGGGAGACGACGCGGCCCGCGGATGCCGCCAGATATTTCAACAGCTTGAACTCCTGCGCCGTCAGCGTGATGGGTTTGCCCGCGCGCGTGGCTTCCATGCTTGTGAAATCAATGCGCGCATCGCCGAAGGTGAGGACTTCGTGCTGGACCGATTTTGCTGGAACTTGAGTGACAGATGGAGATCCAGGGCCCGTCCGGCGCATCGCACGGCGAACCCGGGCGAGGAGTTCCCTTGGGCTGAAAGGTTTTGTTACGTAATCATCCGCGCCGAGCTCCAACAGCAGAACTTTGTCTTCGACCTCGGAATTTGCGCTGAGGACAACGATCGGCACAGAGGCGGCCAACGCCTTGAACTCCCGGCAGAGTTCTTTGCCGGAAATGCCTGGGAGCTTCAGATCGAGGACCACCGCGCAGGGAAGCTGTTTGCGGAAAAGCTCCAGGCCGCTGGGCCCATCGGAGGCGATTTGCACCTGGAGAGAGTCGGATTCGAAGAGCCGCTGCAACGTGCGCTGCATGGCGCGGCTGTCTTCCACCACCAGAACGGTGTCTATGGACATCGAAATCGAGCCTCCTCGTAGAACGTCCTTCTCGCCCGAATTAGGCCCGTCCCAAGTTGCTGAACTGCTCGTTCCCATAATGATACCCCTCTCTCACCGCAGGACGACCCATGATTGCATCTGGTCGAATCTGACTTGGCCCGAGCCAAGAGCATGCTTTCTGCAGACTTGACCACTGTAGCGCGAAATCAAGGGTTCGACTCAGTGTGGCTTTAGAAATAACAGCCCAGTGACATGCACGTGACAAATTCGCCCGTGCTCCCGCGATTCGCTTCAAATCAATCCAGAGTTGGGGTCCAGGCGCAATAAATTGTCCTTCCTCCTCCTCTGCCGGCTCGAACCTGGGAGGCGCTCGGAACTAGTCTGAACGCCGAATGATCCTGCGAGACCGTTTTCGAGGTATGTCCGGCAAAAATGCCCGGGGGAACAGCGGGCAACTCCCGCTGACCATTTCCGTTTGCGACAAAAAGTTTGCTCGGCTATGACTTGGCTGTGACAATTCAAAATTTGCTCTACCTTAAAGTAATGGCTCGACCAGAAGGGCCGCCTAATCTTTATCAACTGCGCGGAAGATGGGAGTGGGTAACTCTTCTGGTCGAACCTACAGACTCCCCGAAGAAGCGACTACCCACCAAAATCGTTTCAAAACAAATAATGTTCAGATGGGTTGTGAGGTTGGCTCTGTGTCTTTAAGCCCGCCTAACTGGTCCTCAAGGGTGCCGTTACCCAGTTCGTTTTCCCAACGAGCCACCACAACCGTGGCGACCGCGTTTCCAATCATGTTCACAGCGGCTCGGCGCATGCTGAGGAAGCAGTCGATCCCGAGAATCAGAGCCATCCCGGCGACGGGGATGGTCGGGATCACCATCATCGCGGCGACCAGGACGATGATGGCGGCCCGCCATCACTCCCGCCGCCGACGGTAAATTGCAGGCGCAATATCAGCCGCTACTCGGTGCACTCTCCAAGGAAGGCCGCGCAAAATTTGGGTTGTGGATTATGACCCGCCGACATTGGTGTTCGTGAGCAAGCAGATGGCGCTGCAGATGACGCTGAAGAACATGGCGAAGTTCGACCCCGAAAAATCCTCTTGGACAAGGGCCAGGTGCTGGTCAACGGCGTGCGAATTGCCTTGAATCTACAAGCAGCGGAGTAGTCCCGCGGCTCCACCCCTCGAAAACGGGTGCTGAATCCCGCCGGAATGCCGGTTTACTCCTGCGTTTCCGGTTCCACGGGGATCTCTGTCTGTTCGACGCCGGCTTCTTTTTCCGCGCGCTTCGCGATCTTCCGCTGCTCGCGGCGCTCGGCCTTTTCGCGCTGCTTTTCCAATCGCTTCATTTCCTTCTGGCGTTTTTGGAATGTAATGGCCATACAATCTCCTTAAACTTTCAGAACAGCTCGCTACTTCGGCATTCGTGCCGCGAACACTACCAGCGGGGTTCGCGCGGCTGGCGGGCGGATTCCCGGTAATCTTCGTTTGAGAAACGCTCCTTGCTTCCGCCGCGGTTCTCGAAGCGAGGCGCGCGCGTAGCTTCCTTGGGGCGCGCTTCATTCACTTTCAGGTTCCTGCCGCCAACCTGTTTGCCATCGAGGCCGGCAACGGCCTTCGCGGCTTCCTCGTCGTTCGGCATTTCCACGAACGCAAAGCCCCGGGCGCGGCCGGTCTCGCGATCCTTCACCAGATTCACGCGGCCCACCTGCCCGAACGGCTTGAACAGATCATTCAACTCGCTTTCCGTGGTTTGAAAACTCAGATTCCCTACAAATAGACTCTTCATTCTTGCTTCTCCTTTAAAGATTTGCATTCGCTGGCAATACTTTCTGCCGGCGCCTGCATGTACTTCAGCTCCCCTTCAGTATGAGCCCCGAATAAATATCTGAAAGCGGCCGGAACGCGACGGATGCCGCAACTTGCGCAGCGCCTTGGCTTCAATCTGCCGGATGCGCTCCCGGGTAACCGCAAAAACCTCGCCGACTTCTTCCAGCGTGTGCTGGCTGCCGTCATCCAGGCCAAATCGCATCCGAATGATGCGTTCCTCGCGGGGCGTCAGCGTCCTGAGGATCGACGCGATCTGGTCTTTCAAATTCAGGTCAATCGCCGCGTCAGAGGGCGACAACACGCCCTTGTCCTCGATGAAGTCGCCCAGGTGCGATTCGCCCTCATCGCCCAGCGGCGTTTCAAACGACATCGGCAACTGTGCAATCTTTTTCGTCTTGCGCACCGCGTCCACGGGAATATCCATGCGCCGGGCGATTTCATCGGAAGTGGGCTCGCGGCCCAATTCCTGCACCAATTGCTGGCTGGTCCGCACTTGCTTGTTGATCATCTCGATCATGTGCACGGGAACCCGGATGGTGCGGGCCTGGTCGGCGATGGCGCGGGTGATTGCCTGACGGATCCACCAAGTGGCATAGGTGGAAAATTTGTATCCGCGCCGCCAGTCAAACTTGTCGGTGCCGCGCATCAGGCCGATATTGCCTTCCTGAATCAAGTCCAGAAACTGCAGCCCGCGATTTGTATATTTCTTGGCGATGGAGACCACCAGGCGCAAATTGGCCGCGGTTAATTCGCTCTTGGCCTGCTGCGCTTCCGTCTCGCCTCTGTGAATCAAGACAAGCGCCCGCTTCAGTGTGCTCGCGCCCACTTCGCTTGACTCTTCGATCTCTTTTATCTTGGCCCGGCAGGTGCGCAATTCCTTGCGCGCTTCCATCGACGCTTCGCCGTGTCCCGCCCTGACGCGCCGTTCCTGGCGAGCTGACTCGCGTTCCAGGAATTCCAGCCTTTCAACCGTGTGGCGAAGCAATTCAATCAACCGCTTGCGCTCGCGCTCCTTGAATTCAATGGAACGGGCAAGTAACGACATCTCCACTCGAGTTCGCGACAACCGCCACTTGGTCCGGCGAAATGCGCGCTTCTCCGAACTTCCAGTGTCCTCTAGCTTTGTGCGCTGCTTGATCCCCAGTTCATGCAGCCTTGCAATCTTGTCGATCGTTCGCAGCGTCTGCCGGGTCTTTTCTTCGACCTTCTCTTCCGTCAGGTCTTCCTCGTCGATCTGGACAATCTCTTTGATCGAACGGTTGCCCGAGCGCAGCTCTTCTCCCACAGTAATTAAGGCCTTCAAGATGATGGGAGAGCGGGAAACGGTCTTGAGCACGCGAAGGCTTCCACGCTCCAGCCGTTTGGCAATGGTGACTTCCTGCTCGCGCGTTAGCAGAGGAACGAGGCCCATCTCACGCAGGTAGACCCGGACAGGATCGCTGGTTTTTTCGGGAGGCGATGCGGTTTGGTCGAGTTCCGCATCTTCGCTGGCCGCGGCGTCATGCCGAGGCTGAACATCCGCCGGCTCAGCAACGTCGGGCGCGGCGTGTGCCAGTTTTGCGTCGGAAGCATCCTCGTAGAGCGTGATGCCTTCGCTCTCGAAGGCGGTGAAGGCGCTGTCAATTTCTTCGTTGGTATGTTCTTCCGCGGCGAACGCGTCGTTCACCTGATCGTAGAGCAGATAGCCTTGTTCTTTGCCCAGTTTAATGAGCAGCCGGACTTGATCTTGTTGTTCCTGAATTTCCCGTGACAATGGTTTCTCCCCTCATCCGCTGCCAGTTTGCCCGGGCCTTCTTCACCGCAAAGCTTCACCCGGCAGGCACACGTGGACGAGGATTGGTTCGCTTCGAATCGTTTTGCGGATTGCAGCTGTGGCTACCTGCGCTGCGTTTGGTGGACGGGACTCCGGTGTCCCGATGCTCTTGGGTGCTGCGGCATTTGCAGCTCTAGAATCAGATGCCACCATCATACACTACCTGCTTGTCCTCAGGTTGTGCTTGCTGTCGTCCCTTTGAAATCGCGGGATTTGCCGGGGGCGCTGCACGCGGTAAGTCTATGGCCGAGTCGCCCTATTTACCGATGTACTTTGCTTCTCGTTGCCAGTCCTTCTTGCACCCCGCCGGGGGAACTTGCCGTTCTTGGGACTAGCAGGGAAGTGCAGCGGATCCCTCAGACTCTGTAATTCTCGATAATAGTAAAGGGCGCTGGGCCCCGGCCGAAGGAATTTCAGGCTCTTGAGAAAATTGATCTCTTCCTCGCTTGCATCGCCGCTCATTCGCGGGTTTCGAAGAAACTCCCTCAACCCCGGCTCCTCATCCGCCGTGGGTATGCCACTTGTTTTCACAAATTGAAAACGCACGGTTCTCGTGGAGGCCAGACGCTTATTCAAGAGCACCTCCAATGCGAAGGTCTTCAGATCGATGTCCCAGGATTCAATTGCCGGACCCAGTAGAGCGGACCAGTGCTCGATGGAGAGGCTGAAAACATCCGTGTCCAGAAACTCCAGGATCACCGCCCGAATCTCTTCGTAAGATTGGCGCCGAAGTTTCCCCATGCTGCGCAGCCATTTCTCGTTTTTCAACTCCTCTCGTGCGATTCCCTTGGTTACATCCAGCAGGGTCTGGCTCACCAGCCGCTCAAGCTCGCCGAAAGCCTGCTTTTCAAAAATCTCCCGCACCTGGCCGCGCTTTTCCGGCTTGCATTTCCGGAGGATCAATTCCCGCACTTCCGGGAACAACGGCGTGGGCGGTTCGGCAAGCTTCTTTTTCAACTCCTCGTGCCGCTGCGCCTGTACCATCGAAGCCAGATGGCCCCTCGGAAATTCCAGGAAGGCGTCCATTTTGTCGTAGAGGTCCGTCCGGTCGACGGCCGGCGGCGCCTTCTTCCTGGAAAGAAGCTGCGAGATATAGGATTCCGTGACCTGGGCGGCGGCCGCCAGGTCTCGTTGTTCAAGGCCCAGTTCCCCGAGTCTTTGTCGAATGACGAAGCTTACATCCACGGGCGCGATCCTCTCGATTAACCAAAGTAGTTAACGTGAAGTGTAAGCGAACCCATACTACTTGACAAGAACTGTAAAGTGGCCCATGCTGGAAACGTGATCCCAAGGCTGCCTTCAGGTTTGGAAAACCCGTGGGGGTTCCTGAAATACTCCCTTGCTCATGACTCGAAGGAGCTTGCCATGTTTGTTCGCAAAGTATCCATGCGCCTGAAATCCGAAGCTGCGGCGCAATTTACCCGCAAGATGGAAGACGAGATCATCCCCCTGCTTCGGAAGCAAAAAGGCTTCCTCGACGAAATGACCCTGATCGCGCAAGGCGGCAAGGAAGTCTACGCCTACAGCTTCTGGGAAACCAGCGGCGACGCCGAAAAATACGACAAAAACGAATTTGCCCATGTCACCGGCATGCTTACTAATGTGATTGAAGGCGCGCTGCGCATCCATACGTACATGGTTGCCAACTCCACTTTCCACAAAGTGGCCGCCGCGGTTGCTTCCTGATCAAGCTGGGGTTGCACCGGACAGGGCCGCCACTGGTTGATGCCCGCAGACTTTTCTGAAGAGGGCAGGCGCCGAGCCTTTCCCGGTTTTCTCTTCGATGGTTCTCGGCAGAGGAGAAACATGCAAATTGCAATCTGGATTTTCGTGGGACTCGCAGCCGGATGGCTTGCCGGCAAGAGCCTTGAAGGCAAGGGTTTCGGTATGTGGATGGATCTGGCCCTGGGCGTCGCGGGAGCTGTCGTTGGTGGTTTGCTTGCTCAATCGATCGGCTTCTCCGGTTATCGAGGGGTGTTTGTTTCCACCTTCATGGCCATCGGCTGTGCCGCCCTTTTGACGATTCTTGTTGCGATGGCAAGTCGCAGAACTATTCGCGCCAGGGCGTTCTAATTGCCTGCGCTGCCAAAACATGGCATCAACCCTGGTCGCTTGATGACAGAAATGAATGAATCCAACATGATCCTTATCCGTGAAGGCGCACTCTTGCCGCCAGATTTCGCGCTGGAGAGCGAAGCGTTCCTGCCCGGTTGGCGCGTGGTCAAGAATTTCGACGGCTACACCCTGAATCGAAAGATCAGCCAGGCAAACTGGAATTTCGTCCGCTTCACGGGCGAACACAAGGCCCGGGTTGTCGGCCGCGCTTACGCCGGAACCCTCCGAAAAGGCATTGCCCAGATTTTGGACGGATTGCGCGGCAAGAAATTCAACTCTCTCGAGATAACCGTGGTGGGCCTGAAGCGTTTCGTGGGTCTTGCTTTTGTCAGCATCTCGGCAAACCGGCGACACATTCAGGGCGGGCTCCGGGTTTCTCCTTAAAGTTTTCTAGACTCACCCCGTGGAAGGGCGCCCAACCTTTCACTGGATCGTCAGAAAGTAGCGGATGTTTATCTTTCGTGAAGAATTAGGAAAAGGAAACGCGTATGACAAAACTCTATGTTGGCAATCTCTCTTTCGGCATGAACGATGAATCCCTGCAGCAGTTGTTCGTCGACAAGGGCTATCAGGTGTCCTCCGCTCGAGTTATCACGGACCGGGAAACGGGGCGCTCGCGAGGTTTCGGCTTTGTCGAATTGGGCGATGGCGGCGATGCAACCAAGGCTATTGGTGAGTTCAACGGGCTCGATGTGGATGGCCGGCAGCTCCAGGTGAACGAAGCACGCCCCCAGGAATCACGCGGCGGTGGCGGTGGGGATCGTTCCGGCGGCCGCGGTGGGTATTCCGGCGGTCGATCCGGCGGGAACAGTCGTCGCAGTTATTAAAAGGGCAAACTGTACTACCCTCGTGCGCGTTTCTGTTCGTGCGCCGATCTCTGGAAGTTTTTGACACTGTGGTGGTCCCATCTCTTAATTCCTTAGAGTACCAGGAGGCAGTTTTGGAGAATCTCTCGACAGGCCAGTACATAAAGCATTTTCAATACGGCTGTGGGGTAATTACCGAATCCAAATTGGACCGAACGACGATTGATTTCGACGCTCACGGAGTCAAAATCTTCGTCACAAGTCTGATGGTGGTCGAACTGGCGGAAGGCACGCCGCCGAAGCGGCGCCGCGCCAAGCGTCCGAAGCCGCCCAAGCCCGCTCCCACGCTGAATGCTCGCGTCTTCGTCCCCGGTGCCAAATGAGTGTGAGTATTCTCGTGCAGTACGTAGGTTTTCGCACAAACGGACTGTCACGAGAATACACATTCAATGTTCGCGGCGACGGCGAGGACCGTGAATTCACATTAAATATTGCCAATGAAGAGTTTGTCTCCCATCGGGCGCGCTACCAGGATGCGCCCGCAATTTGCGCCGAGCGCCTCCAGGCGGAGTTGGCCGCTCACGAAAACCATCCACTGGAAACGCAGTACGTCATCACCAGCGCTGAGCTGGAAACCTACCGCGCCGCTCGCTCGCCAAAAGCTGGCCAGAAATTCTGGAGCCGCAAGTCCGAGGATGAGTACTAGCCGTTGTAGAGACCCTCGAGGGGCCGAATCTGCCCCGCTCGCCGGTTCGCCCGCCTCGCAAAACCCATATTGCCAACCCCACCCTCCCGTAGTAGTGTCCCCGCATGGCCAGGAAGCCGATTCATCGCACTAAGGGGGGCCGTGCCACCATGTCAGCCGATCCTGATGAAAAAAACGCCGCCAATGGCGAACTGCGTGAAGGCGCAAACGTCGATAAAATCCGGGACATTTTGTTTGGTTCCAACATGCGGGAATACGAAAAGCGTTTCGCCCGCCTTGAGGAACGCCTCACCAAGTCCTCCGAAGCCCTTCGCGAAGACCTCAAGAAGCGCTTTGATTCCCTCGAATCCTATGTACGCGAGGAACTGGAATCGCTCGGCCAGCGTCTGAAGACCGAGAAATCTGAGCGCGCCGACAGCTTGAAAGAGCTCACCCGCGAATCCCGCGACAATTCCAAGACGCTTGAAAAGAAACTTTCGCAACTGGAAGAGCAGCTCGACTCCGCTCAGGCCGATCTGCGCTCCAAGATTCTCGAACAGTCCAAGTCCCTCAGCTCCCAGATTCAAAAATCCAAGGACGAACTGGAAACCGCGCTCGAGCACGAAGCGGAAACCCTGCGCGCCGACAAGACCGACCGCGCCATGCTGGCGGATCTCTTCACCGAACTCTCCCTGCGCTTGAAAGATGAATTGGAGCTCCCCGAGAAATAGGCAGGTTGCACAAGCATGGGTTCCGCCCCACGACATTCCCGGGATCCTCTCGAATTTCGACCCAAAATGGCCGAAACGCCACCAACCCGACCTGCGCCCGACGAGCCGCCGCTTGAACCCGATGCTCAGGCGTACCTCGAACTTCGTCAATTGATCCTCGCTCCCGAACAGGAGGCCCTCGAACGCCTGCATCAACGGGTAGACGATCCCGCCTCTCGCACGAAAGATGTTGGCAGCGTGGTGGCGGAAGCCATCCAGTTGCGCCGCAAGCAGGGCGGCGACGAAGCCCTCAGCGTCGCCCTTGCGCCCACCATCGAAACCGCGCTGCGCGAATCCGTGCGCAAAGACCCCGGCACGCTCGCGGACGCTCTCTTCCCGGTGATGGGTCCGGCGATTCGCCGCTCCATTCTCGAGACGCTGCGTTCGTTCCTCGAATCGTTCAACCAGGTTCTTGATCAGAGCCTCTCCGTGAAGGGCCTGAAGTGGCGGCTCGAAGCCCTGCGCACCGGGCGTTCCTTCACCGAAGTCGCGCTGCTGCACAGCCTGGTTTTTCGTGTCGAGCAGGTCTTCCTGATTCACAAGAAAACAGGCCTGCCCATCGGCCACGAGGTGGCCTCTGCCGTCGCCATGCAAGACCCCAGCCTGGTCTCGGGGATGCTCTCTGCCATCCAGGACTTCGTCCGCGACTCGTTTCACACTTCACAGGGTCAGGGCATCAATCGCATGAACGTCGGCGACCTGGACGTCTGGATCGAGGAGGGCCCCTACGCGATTGTCGCTTGCGTGATTCGCGGCATTGCGCCCCGGGAACTGCGCGACCGCATGGCCGAGGTTCTCGAAAACGTTCACCGCGAATATTCCGCTCACCTCGATCAGTTCGATGGCGACACCGCGCCCTTCGCGAAAGTGAACGGCGAGCTATCCCGCTGCCTCGAACTCCGCTACAAAGAAGAGACAAAAACAAGAAGCTTTGGATTTGTTTACGCTACTGCGGCGATTCTGTTCTTACTGGTGGCTGGTTGGTTCAGCTGGCGGGCCGTGCAATACGGCCGCTGGGATCACCTGGTGAACACCTTGCGCGAGCAACCTGGAATCGTCATCACCTCATTTGGCCGTGAGCACGGAAAATTTGTGGTCCGCGGCATGCGTGACCCGCTAGCGGCCGATCCAGCGCAGTTCATCGCGTCATCGGATGTGAACCCTGCCGACGGCGAGTTTCACTGGGGTGGCTACTATGCGTTGGACGACGGGATTGTCCAGCAGCGGGCAAAGTCCATTTTGTCGCCGCCTTCAAAGGCAACACTTACGGTCCAATCTGGCGTCCTGCAAGTCTCCGGTGCTGCATCCGCAAACTGGGTCAAGGACATTCAGTCCAGAGCCCTGCTGGTCCCGGGAATTCATTCGGTGGAACTTTCGCCGGAATTAAATCCCGGGCGTCTCGCTTTCAACCAGGCCAAATCACAGATTGAAAGCGCCGTCGTGAAGTTTCCGGTCGCCAGTGCGGCCCTTTCGCCGCCGGAGCGTCTTGGGCTCGGCAAACTGGCTGAAAATATCCAGTCTCTCCTCCAGGCCGCGGATAGTTTGCATCAGAGCTCCACATTGGAAGTGCTTGGCCATACCGATTCCACTGGGGCGGAAGCAGTAAACCTGGATTTGAGCCAGCGCCGCGCCGATCGCGTCGCATGGGAACTCGGTCAACTTGGCATCCCCGAGCGCGTTTTACGTGCCCGGGGAGTAGGCACCACGAATCCGCTTCGCACCGAAGAAAATGAAGAGAATCGTCAGTTTAATCGCAGCGCCACCTTTCGTGTCAGCGCGCCGGTGCCCTGATCTCCAGCCATGCTTCAGAAAAAAATCTGCATGCTCGGCGCGTTCGCTGTCGGAAAAACCAGCCTCGTTCGGCGCTTTGTCGAGAGCATCTATTCGGACATCTACCAAACGACCGTCGGTGTAAAAATCGATAAGAAAAATATGCACGTGCACGGGAAGGACGTGTCGCTTGTCCTCTGGGATATCTACGGCGAAGACGATTACCAGAAAATGCGCTGGACTTATCTGCGCGGCGCAGCGGGCTATCTTCTGGTTGCCGACGGAACGCGCAAAACCACGTTGGAAAAAGCCGCCAGTCTCGAACAGAGAGTCCGAGAGGAAGTCGGGGTGATTCCTTTTATATTCGTTATCAACAAGAGCGATTTGATCCGGGATTGGGAACTCGATCCCACGCTAGAATCACAATTGGCCGCGCAAGGTTGGAGCATCCTTCGCTCGAGCGCAAAGACCGGAGAAGGCGTCGAAGAAGCCTTCTCTTTGCTCACGCAGAAAATCCTGGAATGAATATGCCTCACGTGCTTCAAAAATTTCCCACGGAAATGGGGTTTGCACTTTTCGAGTACCGTGGCGACGGCGATTTTCTACCCATCGCGGAGCTGCCGAAATGGTTTTCCGAAATATGGGCTGAAGCGGAAAGTGGTTCCCGTCCGATTCCTCTGGCCCGCCAGTCGCCGTTCCTTGAGAATTTTCTGCTGGAAGCCGAAGATGTCTGGAAGTCGCCCGGCTCTGACGCGTGCCAGTCGGAGACGTGGATTGAAAAGTCACTCTCGGGCGGTGAAATCCCCGTCCAGGCAAAGGCGCTGTTCCTTGGAGGAAAGCGAATCCTGGCTCTCTTCAGTCCCGACTCACAATTCCGCGAACAAGTGCGGATTCTGCAGACCGCACGGAACAATCTGCTGGACCACGAACGCCTGGCGCGGGAAATCCAGAAAAAAGAAATTCTGCTCCACTGCATCGTTCACGACCTCTCGCAACCGCTCAGCGTCATGCACGTCGCGATGGACTCGCTCTGCGACGAATCCATCAGCGAGCGATCGAAACAATTCCTCACGCTCGGCAAGCACGCCAGCAACCAGCAGGAAACGATGATTCGCCAGATCCTGCAGACCTTTTCCGATGACCTGCGAGCCAGTCTCGATGCCGGCACGGAAGGGAACGCGTCTTGCGACCTGCTGGAATGTGCCCGCAAGACCATGGTATCTCTCGGACCGACGTTTGAAGCCAAAGGCGTGCGCCTGGCCGTGTCGTCGCTGGTCGATCTCGAAGCCAAATGGCCGGTTGTTGCCGAAGAGTCTCGCCTGCAGCGCATCTTTTCGAATCTCCTCGAAAACGCTCTCCGCTACACCCCGGCAGGCCACCGCGTCACGATAGGCATAGAGGACGAGGGCGATTTCCTGAAGGCTTACGTGGACGACGAAGGCCCTGGCCTGCCCCAGGACCTGCGCCCGGAACAAATCTTCGGCCTCTTCATGAAAGGGAAGCAGAGCGGCGGAAAAGCGGGCCTCGGCCTCTATTTCTGCCGTATTACGGTCGAGCGGTGGGGCGGCAGCATCGGTTGCGTGACCCTGCCGGAAAAGGGTTCGCGCTTCTGGTTTCGTCTCCCACGCGCAACAGTTCGTGTAGCAACTAGTTCTTCCGCTGTGCACGAAACCTCACGCTCCATCAGTGCCAAGCGCAAACCAGTTGCCGTCCGCTCACTCCGCATTCTTTTTGCCGATGATCAGGAAGACATCCGCACGCTTACGGCCTACCAGCTAAAGCGCAGTGGCCACAAGGTGGTTACCGCGAAGGACGGCAAGCAAGCGCTCCGGGCATTTCGCTCGACGTCCTTCGATGCAGTCCTCCTGGATCAGGAAATGCCCGGAATGACGGGAGACGAAGTCGCCCGGGCGATTCGCAAAGCTGAATATGGAAAAAAGAAGCGCGCATTTCTCATCGCTTCCACCGGCAACACCACGTCAGAAGACGCGCGTCGTCTGAAGCAAGCCGGATTCGACGAGATATTGGGGAAGCCTTTTCGCCTCGAGGATTTGAATCTCATTCTCTCTGCCTCTCCCGCTGTCAAATCCGGTGCCAAGACGCCTTCCATTCCCGCAGCGCCGCCGGGGGCGAGCTTCGCGGAACTCGTCACGCGCGTTGGCGGCGACGAAAAACTTCTCAAGCGCATGATTCAAACTTTTCTGCGGGACACGCCAAAGCGCATCGCCGGGATCGCCGCGGCCCTCCGCAGGAAGAACCCGGAAGCCCTCGCCTCTCTTGCCCACGCGTTGAAAGGTTCCGTCAGCATTTTCGGTGCTGAGGCTGCCCGCAAACATTCCCAGGAGCTCCAGGATTTTGGCCGAGGCACTGAATTCTCAAAGGCCTCGGAAGCCCTCGCTCTGTTGAAGGAAGAGATTGCGAAACTGCAAGTAAACCTGAGAGGATACGCAAATCAAACCCCCGCCGGGCCCAAGTCGAATCACGCCAAGCGACAAAGGCCTCCCCGCAATCGGGGTAAACGCCGGCGGTAGAGCTTCTGCGCGTCGGTTCCGGGTGAATTCCACGGGAGTCCAGCATGCCCCATATTCTGGTAGCGGAAGATGACGCCACAACGCGCGAAATGATCCGCGGCATACTGACAAAAGAAGGCTACGATGTGAGCACCGCCGCCGATGGCATGAGCGCGCTTCGCACCCTCAAGAAAAAAAACTTCGATCTGGTGCTGCTCGATATCTGGATGCCCAAAATGTCCGGTTTGGGCCTCATCGGTACCCTCCACGGAGAAAAACACATTCCGAAAATCATCGTGATGACTTCGGATAAGACCTCCGACACCGTTCTAAATTCACTGCGCGGTCAGGTGTATCAGTTTCTCGCCAAGCCGCTCGATGCCCACACGCTTATTTCCACCGTTGACAACGCGCTTTCGGAAGATCCCTCCATTCCTCCCATCGAAGTCCTTTCGGCCAACAAGCACTGGGTCGAACTTCTCGTCCCTTGCGAACGCTCAGTGGTCAGCCGCGTGCAAAGTTTCCTGGCCCGGCTCGAAACAGATTTGCCCGCCGACGTGATGGAAAAAGTTGGCTATGCCTTTCGCGAACTTCTGAACAACGCCATCGAATGGGGCGGCCATCTGGATCCCAACCTGAAAGTCCGCATCTCCTACATTCGCACCAGAAAACTGCTGATGTATCGCCTGGATGATCCCGGTCCCGGCTTCAAGATGGAGGATCTCAAACACGCCGCCGTAAGCAATCCCGCTGACGATCCCATGGCCCACATGACTGTCCGCGAGCAAAGAGGCCTTCGCCCCGGCGGCCTGGGCCTCATGCTCACCCAACAATTGGTCGACGAATTGGTCTACAACGAAGCCCGCAACGAAGTCGTCCTCATCAAATACCTATAGCGCGCCCAGTGGCACAACCACCAACGCCCCATTCCGCGCAGATTACAGGATCCCTCACCAAACGCTTCCCGCCAGCATCACATGAATGTTTGCGTGATTCACTGCTGCGCACCAAGACACGATGTTTCGCTGGGTATAAAGTGCCCGCCGACCGCTCGGAGCGAACGATAATGCTCAAAAACTGGGGCAACCGTCCTTGGACTGTAAACTTTCAGGCAAAGTGCCAACACCTGCCCGATGCCGTTGACTTCGCATTAGTGGGCGGCGGCTTTACCGGGCTCGCTGCCGCCGGGTGGCTCAAGCGGCTTGCCCCCGAAAAATCCGTGATTCTTCTGGAAGCCGAAACATTCGGCGCCGGCGCCAGCGGTCACACCGGCGGTTTGGCTCTCGCGGAATCCGCCGCGGGGAATCTTCCTGGGCTGGGTGATGTCTTGGCCGGATACCAGAAAATCCTCGACGATTTGCGCGTCGATGGCAACATCCATTTGCCCGGAGTGTACGAACTCGGGCGCACAACTCCGCTCAAGGATTCTCCCATTCAGTGGAGTGACTCAGGCGAACTCCACGCCGTCAACGAAGTCGCCGGCGGCACAATCGATCCCGGAAGGGTCGTCACTGGGCTGGCCGCAGCCGCGGAGCGCTCCGGCGTTATGCTCTTCGAGCACGCCAACGTCGAACGATGCGATTTTCAAAATCCGCTTTTGCTACACACGCCTCTTGGAGTTTTGCGCGCCAGGCAAGCTCTTTTTGCAACGAACGCCTTTTCTCTCGAATTGACCGGCTGGACAGGGCGCGCGGAGTCCTGTTTCACGATTGCCGTAGCCACGGAACCCCTCGATGACTCCATTCTTCGGAAAATCGGCCTCGCCCACGGGAAACCTTTCTACACTGTGGACCTTCCCTATCTTTGGGGTCGGCTCCTCGGCAAGCAAATCATCTTTGGCAGCGGCCTGGTCCACTTTTCCGATTGGCGCGAAATGCATTCGCTCAGCATTGAATCAGGCTCTGCCGCCGAAGCATTCGCTCGCCTGGAGCATCGCGTTGGAAAGCTGCATCCGAATCTTCATGGCGTGAAATTTACGCACCGATGGGGCGGCCCTATTGCCATTTCGCAAGGCTGGCTACCAATCTTTGAGCGGCATCCCGAAAATTCGAATGCTGTTGTGCTGGGAGCCTACTCGGGCCACGGAGTGGCGCAATCCGTCTACCTCGGTGCCTGGGCCGCGGAGGCGCTTCTAGGAAAACGCGAATTGCCGAGGTGGAAGTAGTCGGGGTGGAAGTGAAAACGCGAGTTCGGAAACGACCCTATCCCGGATGGCCCATCAACGGTAGCGATTTCAGCATCGCCGAAAGCCCGTTCCAGATAATCTGCGTCCCGATGCACACCAGCAAAAACGAAGACAGCCGCATGATTACGGCCATCGATGTGGCTCCCAACACCTGCGCCAGCCGGTCTGAGAACGCGTAGCAAAGATAAACGGTGCCTGCGATGAGCACCGCTCCAATCACGGCACCGAGCATCGAAAAAAGAATCGACTGCGCGTGGTGTGTTTCATTGGCGCCCAGGGTGATCGCCACTGAAATTGATCCCGGCCCGACAGTGAGCGGCAGCGTCAGCGGGTAAAACGCTTTTTGAAACAGGTCATTCGTATCCACGTTCCGGTGTACGCCCGCCTTCGTGTCGTCCTCGTCTTTCTGCTTTAGCATGGCCCACCCCGTCGAAGCCAGCACCAGCCCGCCGCCCACCTGCACCACCGGTATGGAAATGCCAAAAAAATCCAGGATATGCGAGCCCACAAAATAGGAAGCGACGATCAGTGCGACGCTGTTCAGCGCAATCCGGCGCGATAGCATCTTTCGCTGATCCCCGGTGTAATACCGAGTCAGTGAGAGAAACAATGGCGCGCTTCCGAGAGGGTTTACGATCGGAAACAGCGCGGTAAGAACCAGAAGCGTCGACTTGACCAGTTGGGGCATAAGCTGCAGGAAAAGTATAGCTAGAAAGCTTTCGAAGCCGAAACGAGTTTCGCCGTCATGATGGTTTGTCCTACGTGGCGCTGCGTGTGTTCGGCGATGTGAACCAGCAGCCCGCCGAGCGTCGTGGGCAAGCGTTTCGTTCCCACAGCGCGGGGAAGCGCGAGATCTTCTGAAGCAAGCGCGCGGATGCGCAAGCTCCCGCGGGAGATTGCCGCCTCCAATTCTGCTAACACTTCTTGTGTGGAGCCATTGGGTCTTGCCTCGGACTTCAGTGCTTCCAACTGCTCCTCGGACAACGCGCGTCCTTCCGCATACGTCAGCAACCGGTCGAGGCTCCCGGTGATGTGCCGCAATTGAAACGCCACCGAAGGCAATCCTGCCGGCCGTGCGTGCGTCTGCGCGTCGTTCAATCCGCCACACCACTTCTTCGTATCCTCCCATGCCAGTTCCAGCGCGTGCAGAACGCCTCGGCCAACTGCAGGCACTTCCGTGAGCGTCCCACGCAACCAGGGTTCGGGAATGGTAGGATCGCTCTGGCGCATCAGCATCTCCTCAGTGAATTGACATGTGAAAGTACAGCACATAGGATGGAAAACTTCCCGCTAAAGATACAGTAAGATGTGTTCACTGCCATTAGAAGGAGATTGCATCCTTGCCCACCAAGGCCTCCAAACGAACCGCCAGGGTAAAACCCGGCCAGCGCGAGGAAGAGACTCTGCGCGTGCTGATCTCTCACAAACGAATTCGCGAACGAGTGCGGCAGATGGCCCAGGATATTCGCCGCGATTTTCCTAACGAGCCCATGCACCTCGTCGGCGTTTTAAAAGGCTCCGTTTTGTTCCTCGCCGACCTCGCGCGCGAACTTGGCGGGGAAGTCTCTTTCGACTTCATCTCCGTCTCCAGTTACGGCAAGGGCATGGATTCCACGGGCGAAGTGAAGATGAACAAGGACCTCGACGTCAGCATCGAGGGCCGTTCTGTTCTCGTCGTCGAAGACATCCTGGACACCGGCTTAACCTTGAAATATTTGTTGCGCCTGTTCGAAGAGCGCAAACCAAAGCACCTTCGCGTGGCAGTCCTCCTCGACAAAGTCGAGCGCCGCATCGCCGACGTCAAAGCCGACTACACCGGCTTCGTGATCCCCAACGAATTCGTGGTTGGCTACGGTCTCGATTATGACGAGCGGTACCGCAACCTCCCCGACGTTTGCGTCGTGCGCCTGGGTCCCCGCGGCAAAACGAAAATCGAGGCCTGAGCGGCGATTTTCGCTTATTCTTCGGAGCCGAATTCGCCTGCTATAATAAACATATTCATGAACGCCACAGGCTCGAATCCACAATCGCAGGAAACCACGGAGCAGTCCGATGTCTCGAGGGAAGTTCTCACCACCCTTTCGGAAATCGGGGAAGAGGTAAACGCTTCCCTGGACCTGGATGAGGTCCTTTCCCACACCGCTGTCTTAATCAAGCGGCATATCGACTATGAATTTTTCGGCGTGCTGCTGCTCGATGAAACGGGCTCCTATCTGACGCATCGCTTCGCCATCGGCTATCCTCCGGGCCTGGCGGAAAATCTGCGTGTTCCCGTGGGCCAGGGAATCACCGGCACCGCGGTCTCCACGGGCCAGCCTGTCCGTGTCAGTGACACTTCCCAGGATCCCCGATACATCAACGCTATCGAAAGCGTGAAGTCGGAACTCGCCGTGCCGCTGATTTTCCGCGGGAAATGTGTCGGCGTCCTGGACATCCAGAGCCGCCATCTGAATTACTTCACCAAAGATGAGCAAAGAATCGTCGCCCTGCTCGCCAGCCGCCTGGTGGTGGCGATTGAAAATGCTCGCCTCTTTCAAAAGGTCAGAACCCAGGCGGAAACGCTCCTGGTTCTCAACGAAGTCAGCCGGGAAATCAGTTCCATCCTCGATGTGGAGGAACTGCTCCGTCGCGCCGCCGAGCTCGTCAAGCGCGTGATTGACTACCAGATCGTCAGCATCATGCTTTACGACGAAGAGCAGAAAGTCTTTCGTCATCGCCTGGACGTGAAGCACGGCCAGCGTGTTCAGGGGAAACTGCGCGTGGCTGCGACCGAAGGTATTGTCGGTGCCGCCGCGACCTTGCGCGAACCGGTTCTCGTCCCCGATGTCACCACCGACTCGCGCTACCTCATGGTGAATCCCGAGACGCGATCGGAACTCGCCATCCCGATGATCTTCAAGGGGAAGGTGATCGGCGTTCTCGATCTTGAAAGCCCGCAGCTTCATTATTTCACCGAAGAGCATGTGCAAACGCTCACCATCCTGGCGGCCAATCTCGCGGTGTCTCTTGAAAACGCACGCCTCTATGAACAAGTCGCCCGCGATGAAGCCCGCATGGAGCGCGACCTCCAGGCCGCCAAGCGTATTCAAGGCGCACTCCTTCGCCCCGTCCCCACCGAAGATTACGGCCTCGACGTTGCGGCGCGCTATCTTTCGGCCCGCGAAGTGTGCGGCGACCTTTATGATTTCTTGCGCTATGGCCCGCAGCAGCTCGGTATTGCGCTCGGCGATGTAAGCGGAAAGGGAACTGCGGCTGCGCTCTATGGCGCTGTCTCCATAGGCATCATGCGAAGCCTGGCCCCACAAAAGCTGCAGCCTGCCGAAATGTTGCGCCAGATGAACCAGTTGGTCGGCGAGCGCCGCATCGAAGGCCGATTCATGACCGCCTGTTTTGCCACTTGGCAAAAAGGCCGCCAGAAGCTCCGCGTCGCCAATGCCGGCCAGTCACAACCCCTTCTTTACAAGGATGGCCGCTGCGATCGCATCGAACTGACGGGATTCCCGCTCGGAATTTTCGAAGATGTTACGTACGACGAGTGGGGCGTCACTCTCAAAACTGGCGACATCCTTGTATTTCATTCCGACGGCATCGCCGAAACGTATAACAGTGAAGGCCAGCTCTTCGGCAACGAGCGCCTGCGCAAGCTCATTGAACAGCATCACGAAATCACCGCCGCCGAAATGGCTGACCGTGTCCTGAACGAAGTGGACTGGTTCTCGCAGAGCGCCCCTCTTTCCGACGACCGCACGCTGGTGGTCATGAAGGTGAAATGAGCGCCCCCGGCAAGGCTCGGCGCGGTTTGCGCTACGTCGACCCCGCAACCCACACTCCGCACTTTTCCTGGAAAAAGACGGGCGGGCACGCGCGTGAAGTCTTTTGCGAAGGCGCGCCGCTCTCGGAAATTGCCCGGCGCTATGAAACTCCAACCTATGTCTACAGCCGCCGCGCCATTAGCGACGCTTTCCACGAAATCGGTCGCGGTCTCACCCGTGTTTCTCATCTTCTTTGCTTTGCTGTAAAGGCCAACGGAAATTTATCGCTTCTCAAGCTTCTCGCCAGCCTCGGTAGCGGTTTTGATATCGTCTCCGGGGGCGAGCTAGACCACCTCGGCCAAATCGGCATCCATGGCGAACGGATTGTTTTTTCCGGAGTTGGGAAGACGCGCGAAGAAATCCGTGAAGCACTGCGCTATCGAGGTGGCCGAGATGGCGAGCCGGGGATTCTGCAATTCAATGTCGAATCCGCCGCGGAATTGGAAATCTTAATTGAGGAATCATCGCGGCTTACAGGCGGCCGCGGCAGGGTTCCCGGAGTCTCCATCCGCGTAAATCCTGACGTGAAAGCCGGTGGGCACCCGCACATCGCTACGGGCCTGCAACATCACAAGTTTGGCGTGGCTTGGCCCGAAGCTCGCAAACTTTACCTAGCGCATCGAAACACGAAGGCCATCCGCTGGCAGGGAATCAGCGCACACATCGGTTCGCAAATTGTCGAACTCGCGCCATTCCGCCGCGCCCTGCAACGCGTTGCCGGGTACTTGCTCGACTTGCGCAAGCAAGGAATCGCCCTGAACATTCTGGATGTCGGCGGCGGCCTGGGTGTGCGCTACACCAACGAGCACCCAGCCTCCCGCAGAGCGTACGCCAAAATGATTTCCGAGGTCGCCCGTCCGCTTGGTGTGCAACTCCTGCTCGAGCCAGGACGCTCCATCATTGCTGAAGCCTGTGTTCTCCTCTCCAGGGTCATCTACACCAAGCAAAATTCAGGGAAAACCTTCGTCGTCATCGACGCGGCCATGAACGACCTCATGCGTCCGGTACTCTACGACGCGCCGCATCCCATCACACGCGTAGTACAAAGCAGTGCCGTGCTGGCCAACGCCACAAAACGCGCGGACATTGTGGGGCCAGTCTGTGAGACGGGAGACACTTTCCTGTTCGATTGGCCGCTTGAGAATGTTTCCCAGGGTGATCTGCTAGCGGTCTGGGTAACCGGGGCTTACGGTTTTGCCCAGTCGTCCAACTACAATGGCCGCGGCCGCGCTGCGGAAGTCCTTGTGGACCGCAATAGGCTAAAACTCATCCGCCGCCGCGAAACGCGCAAGGATCTGCTGCGCACCGACGTCCTCGCCTGAGAACTACGCCTCGCCCCACTTCAACTTATTCCGCAGAATCTCGAAATACGTTTTGTTCGGAGGTTGAATCAATTTGAGCCGCTCGGCTGCCCGCGTAATTCGCACATGGTCGCCTATCTGCATCGGCACGCCTGTCTGCCCGTCCAGCGTCAGAAACACGGAATCCGAACTCTGCGACAAATACAATTCGATCTGAGAACTGTCCTGCACCACCACCGGCCGGTCACTCAACGTGTGCGGACAAATCGGGGTGATTAATATCGATTCCACTCCGGGTTGCACAATCGGTCCGCCGGCCGAAAGCGAGTAGGCTGTCGAACCGGTCGGCGACGCCACGATCAATCCATCGGCGCGATATCTGCACACAAACGCGCCATTGATGTACAGCTCAACCTCAATCATTCGAGCCAGCGTTCCCTTATGCACCACAGCATCATTCAGAACCCGTTGCTGGGTCAGAAGCTCTCCGTTGTGGGTGCGTTCCACCAGCAGCAAAACCCGCTCTTCAATCGTTGCTTTTCCGGCAAGCGTGCTTTCCAGCGCCGGATATAGTTCTTCGACTGTGAAACTCGTCAAAAACCCCAAGCTGCCCATATTGATCGGAAGAATCGGAATTCCGTGGTATGCCGCCTCGCGCGCTGCCGCCAGAATCGTTCCGTCGCCACCAAGAACCAGCAACAGGTCAGATTCCTGAGCCACCTGGTGCCGCGTTTTCCCTGCAGATTCATTTTTCAACACGGTCGCCGTCTCGTTGTCATACACCGACGGCACGCCGCGTTCTTGCAGCCACTTCAGCAGCGGCGGAACCACTTCGGCAATATTCGAGCGTCTTGGCCGGGAGATTATGCCGATTCTTTTAAAGGTAGGTTCAGGCCGCATGGATTACCGCGATTCTACCCCAGCCGCTTTTCGAGCGTGAAGGAAATACTCCTGGTTTCCCTCGGCCCCCGGCAAGTGACTGGGCACAACGCCGAGCACACTCAATCCAAGCGCTTCCATCACGCTCCGCACGGAGGCAACGGCCTTTTCGTGCAACGCCTTCTCCCGCACGATTCCTCCTTTGCCTACATCCTGGCGTTCCAATTCAAATTGCGGCTTGACCAGGATAAGGAGGTCAGCTCCCGCCTTCGCACTTGCGGCCGCCCCGGCCAGGATCTTCTTAATGGAAATAAAGGAGACGTCGGCTACGACTAAATCCACCTGCTCCGGCAAATCCTTCGCCAGCAATTCGCGCGCATTCTTTTCGATGCGGACCACACGCGGATCGCCGCGAAGTTTCCAGGCCAACTGGTCCGTGTTCACATCCACCGCATAAACGCGCGCCGCACCGTTCTGCAGCAGACAATCCGTAAACCCGCCGGTGGAAGCACCAACGTCGAGGCAAGTTTTGCCTGTCGCGCCGACACGAAAATCCTCCAGCGCGCCTTCCAGCTTCATTCCGCCGCGGCTGGCGTATTTCTGCTGTCGGCTGTGCACTTCGATGTGCGCCGTCTCGGGCAGGATCGCTCCCGCTTTGTCCGCGCGCTGCTGTTCCACTTCCACTTCGCCCGCCAGAATCATTGCTTGGGCTTTATGGCAGGACTCAGCTAAACCTCGCTCCACAAGAAGCAGGTCCAGTCGCTTGCGCTTGGTTTTGGCGTTCATGGGAAGGGTGGCTAAGCGCGGCGAAGAACAAGGAACTCCGCGATAATTCGCAACCGGCTGGCGCGCTCGCCATAGGCGTCCAGCTCGGCAATGCCTTTGTCGGCCAGCTCTTTTGCAATCTTGTGGGAGCGCTCCAGTCCGTACACCGCTGGGTACGTTGCTTTCTGCTGTGCGATATCCTTGCCGGCCGTCTTGCCCAATGCCGCCGAGGATTCCTCAACGTCCAAAATGTCATCCGTGACCTGAAACGCCCAACCAATGGTCTCCCCAAATCGGCGTAGACGGACCACGTCGTCCGCTGGCGCTCCGGCGCAGATCGCCCCGGCAGTAATGGAAGCGCGAATCAGCGCCGCCGTTTTCGACCGGTGGATGTACTCGAGCATATCCGGGCTCACCGGCTTGCCTTCCGCTTCCAGGTCCGCCACCTGCCCGCCTACCATCCCGTTCACCGTTCCCGCAGCGGCGGCAATCTCCGTCACCATCGCCACGCGCCGCTCCGCAGCAACCGGCGCCGCCGCAATCGTTTCAAACGCCAGGGTCAATAGTGCGTCGCCCGCAAGAATCGCAGTCGCTTCTCCAAATTTCTTGTGACTCGTTGGTTTTCCCCGGCGCAAATCATCGTTGTCCAGCGCGGGCAGATCGTCGTGAATCAGCGAGTAGGTGTGGATGAATTCAATCGCACATCCCGGATAGAGCGCAGACGACACCTCTGCCGCGAAAATCCGTGCAGATTCCAGGCACAGAATGGGTCGGACTCGTTTGCCGCCGGCGAACACGGAATATCGCATGGCCGTATGAATAGAGGCCGGCTGCGCAGATTCCGCAGGCAACAATTTCTCCAGTTGCGCGTCAACTGCCAGCCGATTCTCTTCAAAAAAGGGAGGAAGCTTCATCGGATTGAGGGAGATTCCAATTTGGGACATTGGCGGTCGCTCACGATTCGCTCTCGCCCTCGGCCTCAAATGGCTCGGCGGCCATTTTGCCATCGGCCTTTTTCAGCAGAATTTCCACGCGCCCTTCGGCTTCTTCCAGTTGCTTCTGGCATTCCCGCGACAGGCCAACGCCTTCTTCAAACAGCTTCATCGCCTCATCCAGCGAGAGTTGCGGGCTTTCCAGCCGGCGCACCACTTCCTCCAACCGCGCCAGTGAACGCTCAAAATCCGGTTTTTTCTGCGGTTCCGGTTTCTTTGCAGCAGGTTGGTTCACGCAATCCGCCAGTCGTGCTTGATTTAATTAATCTTGAATTCCCGACCGCTCGCCTATTTCTGGCAATGCTTGCAGTAATACGTCGAACGCCCGCCCTGCTCAGCCCGTACGATCAGCCGTCCGCAGCGGCGGCACGGCAAATCCTCGCGCTGGTACGCCCGCAGAATCTCTTCCAAACCTTGAAACCACCACTTCGGGTCGCGAAAGTCCGGCGCAGGATCCTCACAACATTCTAGTGCACGCCGGAGAACGTACACAATCGCTTTATGAAGTTTCGCCGATTTCTTCCTGTCCAGGGAATCTGCTCGACGCCACGGGTTCAATCGCGCATGCCAAAGCGCTTCACTCGAATAGATATTCCCGATTCCCGCGATCCGCGACTGGTCCAGCAAAAACTCCTTCAAGGGCCGTTTCGACCGCGCCAATCGCGCATGAAGTTCCTTTGCCGTGAATTCATCCGCAAACGCATCCATTCCCAACTTCTTGAGTGGTGGGCAGGCTTCCTCGGACTCCCATGCATGCAGCCGCCCGAAATGACGCCGGTCCGCAAATCCCAGCACGCCTTTCGCGAACTCCAACGCGACATCCACATGTACGCCGTCCTGGGCTGCGTTTGCCCGTTCGAGCAACTCCTTCGCGCCCGAAAACCAAATCAGTTGGCCGTCAAAACGAAAGTGCATCTCCACCAGTCCGCGGTCCAGCGCCAAGAAGAGGTATTTTCCCCGACGAAACACATCTTGGACACGGCGGCCTTCAACTGTCATCGCCGCCTCGGCAGGGACCTGCGGCTTCAGAGCAATCGCATGAAATACGTGCAGACAGCGAATCCGCTGCCCCTTCACCAGCGGGCGTAGCGCTCGGGCGACCGCCTCGACTTCCGGGAGTTCTGGCATGGCAGTAGGGAATTGCGCTCAGTTCGCCGGCTTCAGCGTAAGCAGGTGTTTCTTCACCTTGGCCTCCGCCGCGTCGCTGAACGGCTCATAGATCGGCTTGCCTTCGAACCAGTACGAAAACTGATCCGAATAATGTTCACTCCCCGGTTGCCCGGATTGCCCCGCGGGGATCAGCAGGACGGAATTGTCCCAATCACCCAGATTGGCCACAAAGCGCTCCGAAGGCCCATGGTCCCGCGAAGCCGCGCGCGGACTGAAGAGCGTCCCCGATTGCGCCTGCCCTGATTTGCTCAGCAGCTTTTTCAGAATCCCCTCGCGCCCGATTGGGTGCAGCATGTCCAGGTAATTGAACCGCTTCCATGCCCAATCGTCCGGGTCGCTGCTATGGGTCTCGTCCTCCAACCGCTTCACCGCGCGGTCCGCAGCGGCGCTAAGCAGTTCGTCATAATTCTTGAATTCCGTTGGCAGCCAGCGCGCCGGACGTTCCGTCAGCACTTTCTGCAGAAATGCCAGCTTCCGCCAGGAGTAAAGTTCGGTGTCCTTGCCGAGGTGCGGTTCCAAGATCAGATCGAGCGAGCGGTACATCGCCATATCCAGAAACGTCACCACGGAAGAATTAACATCCGCAATCCCGTTCCAGTCCTTCGCCTGCTGAATCAATTTCAGCGCGCGCGGATCCTTTGGCGGAGCAATCCTCGCCGCCGCAACCAACTGCTCCCCGATAAACACGTGCGGGTAACTATATGTATCCGTCTGCACCTTCAGCATGTCCTCCGGCCGCAAATCATGCTTGTCGTGCAGCAGGTCATAAATCCTAGCCGTCCGGTACGGCTCTTCCCACCGGTCGGTCAGATACGGTTTGTAGTCGGGCCCGGTCACGCGAGCATTCGCCGTGACGATCAATCCGCTTTCCGGATTGAAACTTTGCGGTAACTGCTCAAACGGAATATAGCCGGTCCATTCGTACTCGTCCGTGTCTCCCGGCACGGGAACTTCGCCATGCCCTTTCTTGCGGATCGGCACTCGCGCGGCCATCACGTATCCGATATTTCCATCCACGTCGGCGTACACCACGTTCTGCGCCGGGCCCCACACCTGCCGCATCACTTCGCGAAACTGCTTCCAATTCCGCGCTTTCCCAAGCCAGTTGTAACTATTCGCCAGCCCTCCGGGCTCCAGCGCGGTCCATCTCATCGCGTACGCTTTGTCGCCCTCGTTCTGCAACACGGGACCGTGGCGCGTCACCACCAGCCGCATATGCCCGTCCGGCGCGCCCTTCACCTTAATCACTTCGTCATACACGTCCGCCTTTTTCCATTTTCCGTTCACGCGATACTCGTCAGGATTGGCGGGATTGAATGTCTCGATATACAGGTCCAGCACATCCGCGCCGTTGTTCGTGAAGCCCCAC
>Ga0210405_10000173_pt1 | contig 91353 bp, 147 predicted proteins | sample IncBWH11MmetaG_FD_155492 | JGI IMG/M metagenome (GOLD analysis project Ga0210405, IMG submission 155492) | Forest soil microbial communities from Barre Woods Harvard Forest LTER site, Petersham, Massachusetts, United States - Inc-BW-H-11-M | ecosystem: Environmental > Terrestrial > Soil >... | reverse complement strand
GTAGGCCTCGCCCCTCGGGCAGAACGGATCGGCGAAGACCGGCGTGTCGAGCACCCGGATCGCCCGGAAACCCGCATTCGCCACGTCGTCACGGCCCCACCGCGAATTCGCCGTGTTGTAGTACTGCTCGGAGGCCATGAAGTCCTGCAACAGCGTCGCCCAGTCCGCCGGGTTCATCACCGCGAAATCAGGCGCCTCGCCCGCCGCCCCCGTCATGACGCGGGTCAACGTCGTCGCCATCCCGGCCCGGTTCGATACAGCACCGATCCCCGCCAGCAGCTGACCCTGCCACCACAGCGCCTGAGCCCGCGGGATCCCGCCATACGACGGCGCGTTCGTCCCGCTGTCATACGCCTGGTACAGCGAGTCCAGCGCCAGCCCGTTGTTCGAATTGTTCGTGTAGATCGACGACGCCAGCGCCTGCCGGATCACCGTCGCCGCATCGCTCGTCACCGCCCGCAGTTTCGGGATGATCACCTCGCTCGACTGGATGATCGCTTCCATCCCGAAGAACCCGATCGGGACCATCCCCAGCTTGAGGTTGAACTGCGCGTTCTCGATCGCCGCTTCGTCACTCGGCATTGGAAAGTCGCCGGCAAACGAGCCCCAATTAAACGCAACATAGCTAGCGCCCTGGGCAGGAATAACCACCTGTGGTGCGCCTCCGCGAGCCGGGGTGGCGTTCGACAGAAGTAATGACAAGAGGGGGTGAGACTGATATATTTGGACGAATACTGTAGGGACTACGGCACGCCTCGTCATTTCACTTAGTTGAGCCCCGATAACCCCACCAGGAAATATTCCTGAACTTACGGGCGAGACGATTGTACTTGGGAATGCCATCAGGTCGCCCCTCTACCTATGCGTTCGTCCACCGCCTAATAACGGCGGCCGGATCGAAGTCGCGATAAGACGGCTCACCGAGGAGGGTTTGAGTGGATTCCGCGCTTTCGAGCGGCATCAACCGAAAGCCCTGCTTGGCGAGTTCCCCCGGATACAGCTTTGCCATCTCGACGGCGAAGGCCACCTTGTCGGTAACCCGCTGCCCGCTTGGATGGCGCGACGACCAGAGTTCGAGATTGGTGATGTCGTTGTTCGGCTTTTCCATTTCGTCGCGGACGTGGTGCACCGTCTCTTCGGCGGTCAGTCGCCGCCCGAGGTGCTGCTCCATCACGTACCGATGTTCAAGGATACGCCGACCATCGACATGGATGATCTTGTAGCCCTTCTTGGTGAAGTGGCCGCTGCCATCGGGCGCGATCAGTGGCTCGGCCGGACCAAGATCGTTCCTGAACCGCAGCCGGCTTCCGTGCATGCTGCACAGGCCGTTCGCGTGAGTCATGCGCGTGCATCCCGCGACCTCACACGGGACGCCGCGCGGCTTCTTTGTGCTCTTCGCTGGCCCAGGCGATCCGGTACGCCTCACTCGCGAATAGTGGAGTTCGCAGAACCCGCGTTTGACAGCCGCCTCATCGCAACCATCAGCCGAGCACGGCCCGGTCTGCCAGTTGCGCAGCCTCTTGCTGGTCGGTGTTCCATGTTTCCACAGCCGCGAGGCGTGCGCTCCGCACAGACCACGCGAATGCGGTCTCGATGGATTGGTACAGCCGTTGACCGCGCACTCTGGGGTGCACGATGGACAGCGCACATCCCGGTTGTTCGTTGTGTAGAAGACCTTCCGGCAATCCGGACAGAATTTCTCGTAGGTGTCTCCGCGCGCCATACCCGCCTCCGCCGCTCCGATTGAGCGGGGAGTATACTCGGGGTTGTGGGCGGGGCCGAGCGACATCAGGCTGCTTCTTGCCCCTCGGCGATGATCTTGTTGATCTCGGTCTGCATCCACTTTTCGGCGCCCTTGGGTCCGCTGTGGAGCAGCTTCATCGACTCGTCGTCTTGGCCCGTCGAGATGTTGAACAGGTCAACGTCGGGGGCGCCGTTGCGGCGAGCTTGCTCGGGCGCGAGGCCGGTCTCGGCCACCGGGGCCGGGCGCTCCATGTTCTGCACGAGGTAGGCGCCGGCGGTCATCGGATCGGCGGTGCCGGTCGTCTTCATGTGCTCGATGAGCGCGGTGGTGCCTTCGTCGGTGAACCGGTAGTGCTTCGCGGCTGCGGCGATCTTCTTCTGCAGGTCACCGAGATCGGCGGCGTCCCTATGCTTCTGCTCCCATTCGGCGACCTTGCTGTCGAAGGCTGCCGTTTTCTCGTCGATCTTTGCCAGCGTTTCGGTGTGGTCGGTCTGGATCGCGTCGAGGCGTTCGCGCAGCGGCTTCAAGAGCGGCTCGGCGATGTCGTCCTCGGGAACGGAGATGCCGGCGGTCGGGTTGGCGGCGCGCAATTTGCGGCGCACATCGACGTCGCCGGACACCGAGTTCAACAGTGCGAAGCCACGCCGCAGGAGAAGGAGTTCGTTCTTCTGCTCGGGGGTGAACTCGACCCCCTCGAACGGATCGGGCATCGGTTAGCGGCCCTTCCGGGTCGACGAGTTCATGTCGCCGACGTGGGAAATTCCCATGATTTTTGACTTGTCATGGGTGGAGCGCAGCGTTGACGGGCGGGAGGCGATCTCCAGGTGGTCGGACGGGCGGCGGACCATCATGGAATCGTCTTCCGTGGTTTCGTTCGGGTACGGGCCCGGGAAGTTTGACTTGGCCATCGGACGTTACTCCGGTTGCTGTTGTGGTGCGGGGTTGGCGGGATCGGCCGCAGTTGTCGTGCCCCCACCGGTGATCGTCACGGGAGGCGGGGTGGCGAAGCCTGGGCCACCAGCCGTCGCCGTAACCCCGGTGGTAACCGGCTCTGCTGGCGAGATCGTGATGCCGAAGGTTCCGGTTGTGGTGCCGCCCGCCGGGTCGGCGACCTGGAAAGCGAACTCGTCCGCCGTGGCGCCGCTGCCGTTCTCCTGGTAGCTGACAGCTCCACTGTCGATGTCAGCTTGAGTGAACTGGGTGACCGGCGAGCCACCTTTCAGCAGGGTGCCGTTCGATGGTCCACCGGTAACCGTGTAGGTCAACTGCGAGGGAGAGGCGCCCGGCTCATTGGCGCTCAAGTCGCCCGAGGTAATTGTCCCTGCGGCCCCGACGATAACGGACAGCGGCTTGTTTTCGGCGATGGTCGGGGCGGTTGCGGGCAGCGGAACAGGTGCGCTGGTGGTGACGTTGATGACGCCGCCGGCCGCTGCGGTGTTGCCGCGGGAGGTGCTGGCGGCAGAGACCGACAGGGGAAAGGCTGTGGGCGCCGCTGTCGTGGTGATGGTGAGGCCGGAAAGCTGCGGCTCGGTCAGCGTGTAGCTGCCGTCGCTGTTGCGTGTTCCGGCTGACAGGGTGGCGTCGCTCGGCACACCCAAAATACCGATCGACAGCACGGCGTCGGGATCGCTCGCGTCGGCCCCCGCCAATGAGGCGGTAATGGGGAGCGCGATCGGGGTGCCTGCTGGGCCGCTTGCGGTTTCCGGAACGACAAGGGTCGGGGGCTCCGGCAAGGGCTTCGGCTCCGGCACGTCAAGAAGGCACGGCGTGGACGACTTACTCTCACGGCCGAAGATGTCGGTCTGGATGGCGATCATCGTGTGGGGACCGGGCGTGAGGTCCACGGGGGAGGTCGTCTCCCATTGCCCGGTCGCATCGGTCTGCGCCGTCGCGGCCAATACCGCGCCATCTCGGATAACGACCGTCGAGCCGGGATCGGCAGCGCCGGAGAATGTCGCGGTCGGGGCGTCGGGGTTGAGCCGCCCGACGAATACCGGCGGATCTGGCGGCGGCACGAGATCGGCCATGACCGTCTTGGCCGTCCGCATAACCGGAACTTCGTTGCCACCCGCAAACAGAATGACGCTGTGACCGTCCATCGTCTCACGGACGGCCATGATTGCGTGCCCGTTGTTATCCACGTCCGGCAGATAGACGGTGCAGTTGGCGAATTCCGCCGAGGGATAGGAGAGCCAGTTTCGCGTCATCGTTCACGCTGCCATGGCTAGGCCGCCACCCGCTCCGGGAGCCGGCGGCGCGCCTGGGTTTTGGGGATAGGCCTTCATCAATGCCTGCATCGGTTGCGACTGCGCGTTCTGGCGCGCCATCTGCAAGAGCGACATCAAGTCGATCGATTGGTTCTGGTCGCCGGACTGGAGGTGCTTCAAAAGCCCCTTCGTCGCATTCAGCACTTCGCCGTGAAGCTCGGAACCCATCGGGATATGCGGCAGGGCGGATTCCAGCATGGTCACGGCGTTGCGGACATCGCTCATCGCCTTGACGGCGAGACCGGCGTTGCCGCTTGGCATCGTTCCGCCGCCGAGTTGACCTGGAGGGGAGACGGGGCCGCCGGGACCGGGAGGCCCGCCTGGGGCACCGCCAGCGGCTTGGCGCGCCTGTAGCAGCGCCATAAGGCCTTGCGGGCCACCTGCGCCACCCGCCGCACTCGGCGGGCCGGCAGTCGGAAGAGAAATGGGATCAGGCACGAGGCGGAGGTGCGCGGGTCGCTAGCTGAAGGGGCGTGCGGCCCGCGCGTTCCTGCGTTGAAGCTACTTGCGCTTCGAGTGGCGGCCCATGTGCCGCTTGCCGCGATAGCGAATCATGTGATCCTCCTGATCAGGGATAAGCCCACGTCGGGCGTAGATCACAGTAGGGGCTATTTCGGTGCCGTCCATTGTCAATTGGCCAAAGGTGCAGTTTCTTCCCTTCGATATTCCGCACCTTTCGTGATAATAGCGTTGCTATGAGCGTCTACTTTATCCGGCGCGGCGAAGATGGCCCCGTGAAAATTGGGTTCGCCAAAGTGCCGGCGTCTCGGATACGAGACATCCAAACCTATGTTCCTGAGCAATTGATTATTGTTAGGATAATATCAGACGGGGACCGCACAACAGAAAAATTACTGCATTTCCATTACAGACATTTACTATTACGTGGAGAATGGTTTCGATACGATGAAACCATGCTTATCATCGACCCAAACGTCGATATCGATCGCTCGGCAATATTTTCAAAACCTATAAATCGATCGTCAGAGCCGGTGTCAAAATTCCGTGCTTGGCGGTTGGGGCATAATCTGACACAAGCAGAGGCCGCTCGCGTTCTAGGTTATTCGATAAGGCAACTCAAGGTCTACGACCAAGGCGAAAAAGAGCCAAATCGCATTTTGGCACTCGCGATGGCAGCAATAAATCACGGGATGACTCCTTATGGACAGCCACCGGACCTCACCGCCGCCCCGGAAACAAAACCCGCCCGAGCCGCCTGAAGAAGCCCAATCGGAGCCTGCTGCGGTCGAGAACCCGTGGCGACCGATCGACGAGGGGCCGCATGACCGCATCGTCGAGGGGCGCTTTTCACCCGAAGAGGAAGTCGGTCGCCCGATCCGTTGGCGCAACAGCCGGCGTCGCGTCGGCCATGAATGGGTCGATGGCGGCGTCTGGCATGCCGCAGAGACAGCTGGAGCCGTCCAATTGCGCCCGATCGAGTGGAGAGAGTGGGCCCAGGCCGAACTGCATTTTCCCGAGAAGTCCGAGGAAGCGGCCTGATGCAGCGTTACCGGCCAATTTTCCAATGCTCCGCGTGCGGGATGCGCTGGAAAGGCACCAGCGTCAGGGCCGGCGAGGGACGCACGCCCGATGAGGACGCCGCTTTCCGCCTCGAAATGAACGGTACGCCCAAATGCCCCAATCTTGATTGCGGCCATATCCAAGCCCCGATCGGGATGGATCTCTCGATCGCCCGCGCCCCAGCGACCATCGGCGCGTCCCTACAAGTGAAGGCGATCGACGAGACCGCGAAAATCGTCATGCAGGATTACGGCATGACCGACCTGCGCACCGATGTCCGACCCAGCGAGACGGCGGCACCAAAGCTGGCCCCGGCACTACAGCAGCAAGCCGACAGTTTCTTCGTCGGCGGTCGCAAGCGGCATCCAGGCCTACCCGACAAGGCGACGCTCAGCCCCGCCTTCCTGCGCCGGGCCGCTCTGTCCGGGGCTTTCCGGCAACCGCAAGGATACCAGCCGGTCGAAAATCTGCACTCGGCATCGCCGGAGGTGCGCGAGCAGATCCAACCGCCGATACGGATTGTCGCCGGTAACGGCCCGCCTCGGGGCTGATCGGCATGCGCTGCGGCTTTACATCGAACTTCCTTGGCCTTGAACTCGGCCTGATCATTGAGCGCTATCCTCCGCTTGTCGTGGGTATCATCGGTGCAACGCACAGGGTTGCTTGGCATCTCTGGTTATTACCCCGCCCCCGGTTGAATTGGTCGCTCACCATCGAGGAATTGGCCCGACGTGGGTTCCCTGCCGGGCGAACTGGCGGCAGTTGGGGGTGGCGGCTCCGATAAATGTTCGTTCCCACCAAACTCACCGAGATCGGCGACTTTGCGACGGAGTTGATCGGCCGCTGTGCGGTTTCCATGCAGTCCCGCCTAGAGCGCGGGGCGATGTACCAGAACGTTTTCCTGACCGGCTCCGCCGACGGGGCGCCGCAGATCTACAAAAAGACCTACGCCTACATCGACGATCTGGCGTCGATGATCTACAGCCCGATCGAACTGAAGCTCAATGTTGCCCCGCATGGGCGCGCCGGCCCCATCGAGCGCGCTCTTGGTCACGCCGCCGCGGCTGAACTCAATCTCGAATTTCGCCGCTCCGATTGCGATTCGATGATCGAGGACGCCGTTCTCTGGGCGCTCATCAAGGGCAAGACCTTTATCGAATTGCACTCGACGAAGAGTGGGCTTGAGCCGCGCCTCATCATGCCGGAGCAGTTTGGGGTATTGGAGGAAGGACGCCCAACCCTGGCCTCTCAGAAGGCATTCTTTCACCGGACATGGATCACCTTCGACGATTTCCGCGACAGGGTGACGTATCTGAAGATGGTGCCGCGCAAGGAGAAGGCGATCCTCCAAGCGGCGAAACAATACCTGATCGGCGCACCGGGGAAAGACCGTGGCGAGGTCGACAACTACGCCACGACACGGATGGTCATGCTCGGCGGCCTCTATCCCTATCAGGTGTCGGGCGCGCCGATCCCCGGACAAAAGAGCAATCGCGGGATCGTCGATTGGCTCACCGCGCCGCAGCCGCAACTTTCGCCGGAGACGCGCGTCAACCTCATCGCACTCGATGAATTATGGGTGTGGGACAGCGCCGTCGACGATTGGGTAACGATCCAGCTGGTCGGCCCCGATTGCGTCCTCATCCCCAACAAGATGCTCTACAACGCGCTCGCCGACAATTTCCAGCCAGGCGTCCCGGTGCAACCCGGGCGACGGAGCGGTAGCGACGAGGAGGCCGAGGCCAAGCGGAAGCGCGAGAACAACCCGCTGCGCGGCCGGCACCCGTTCGTTGAATTCTGCATCGACCGCATGCCGAAATATTTCTGGGGAGACTCCGAAATTCGGATCGTCGGATCGATCCAGGCGGCCCTCAACAGGCGCATGGACGGCATCAACAAGATGCTCCGGAAGGAGGAAAACCCGCCTCGCCTTATCTCGGGCTCGTCGATCAACCAGAACCTCTATGCCAAGCAGAACAAGCCCGGCGGGTATCTGACCGATCAGAACCCAAACGCAAAGGCTCAGGCCCTTGCTACAACGGTCCCCGCCGACTCGTGGCGCTCGCTGCATGAGTTGATGCAGATGTTCAACGACATCGGCGGAATGCCGGCGACGGTTCGCGGCGAGGGAGAATCGGGCGTCAGGGCGCAGGCCCACGCCGAGACCCTCGTTCGCATGGCGAGCCCCAGGTTCAAGGACAAGGCGCTCGCCGCTGAGCGCTGCGTCGACGCGGTAGCTGGGCTTGCTCTCGATATACTGAAGGTGAAATCCGGCGAGGAGATGGTCGCCTGGGTTCCTGAGAAGTATGCCGGGTTGTGGAAAGGGCAAAAGCTGGACGCGGATATCTACGAGCCGCCGGCCCCCGGTCTCGTCCCCATCCCCTTCGTGCTCGCCCAACTCGACGACAACCAGCGCGTATCGGTCGACGCTCATTCCTCATCGCCGATGTTCAGCAAAGAGGCGCGTGATCTGATCTTCGCGCTGGCGAAGCTCCAGGCGGTCAGTCCGCGGGAGACGATAGAATTGACCCACCCGCCCCGCGAGGACGAGCTCGTCGAAGCGCTCGAAACACGCGAGGCCGAGCACGCCGCCTTTATCCAGGCCCATCCGCAAATGCTGGAGAAGGGGCAGCACGGCGGCCGGCGCCACTGATAGGGTAACGCCATGTCCAACCTTCCCGTTTTGGTTAACGATTACGACAGCATTTCCTCTCGACTTGCTGAGTTGAGGGCGGAACGTGAGGTCGTTAACGAGGGGGCCTATCAGCATCGGCCGGTAGGCGATGATGTCCCCATGGGGGTCTCTCGGCATCCCTTCAGTGGGGAAGCCTTGCCGCCCTACACCGACGGCGTATTTGCACAGTCGCTTATCCCAAAGTTCCAGGTTGGGATGGAGATCTATTTCGAAGACGATCCGCTACATATCTATTTGGTGCTTGGCTTCACCTCCATGGAACCGGATTGCGTCGACCAGGTTCGGCGCTGGCGGCGCGACAACCCGTAATCCATGGCGACAAAACTCACCCCATCACTGCGGAAGAAGGCGAAAAAGCAGAAATGGCTGCCGCTGCTGCTTGAGTTCATCTCGAAGCTGCGCATCCAGTCCAAGGAATCCGAGAGCATCGACGACGAGCGCGGCGGCTCGGATCTTGACCTTTGGCTGTCGCAGCAGATGTTCCTTGAAGCGCTATGCGACGCCCTCGAAGACGACATCCACGAATTCTACAATCTCAAGAGCCGGCAGCTTGGTCTGACCACGATCGGCCTGGCCATCCTCATTTTCTGGCTCGCAGTCCACCCCCGTATTATTGGATGCCTTGTCGCCGATGACGACAAGAACTCTGCCGGGTTCCGCGATCAAATCAACAAGATGATGGAATCCTTCCCCGAGGATTTTCTTGGCTCTTCGTTTGAGATCGTCAAGGACAACCGGTTCTATATGAGTTTCTCGAACGGCGCGCGGCTCGATTTCCTGGTCGCCGGTCAGCACAAGAAAAGCTGGGCCGACTCGAAGGGCTATGTCCTTGCGTGGTGCAGCGAGGTCGGGGCTTACGGGACGCAGGAAGGTATCGACAGCTTCCGCGAAACCCTCTCGCAGGGCCACCCTGATCGGCTGTTCATCTTTGAGTCGCGCGCCTATGGGCACGGAACGCCGTGGCACGATATGTGGATCTCGGCGAAGGACGATCCGTACACGAAGCGCACCTGCTTTATCGGCTGGTGGGCAAAGCCGCAAAACCGCATCGAACGCACCGATCGCCGGTTCCGTCTTTTCGGCACGATCATGCCAAACGCCGAAGAGGGCGAACTGATCCGCCAGGTCGCGCAGATGTACGGCTACTCGGTCTCGATGGAGCAGCTGGCATGGTATCGCTGGCGTCAATCCGACCGCGCGCTGGCCGATGGCTCATTAGAGGCGTCGCAACCCTGGACCGAGACCCAAGCCTTTCAGGTCCAGGGGTATTCGTTCTTCCTGAGCCGGGTGATCCAGAAATGGGCGGAGGACATCGATCGCCGGCAGCGCCTTGCCCACACCGATCACGAGAACCCCGAGGCGATCTATTTCCGGGGATACACGTTCAACATCGGCACCAACATCTTCCAGACCGAGATGAGCGAGGTGATCGACGCCGCCCTCATTGACCAGGTGACGCTCCGCGTCTGGCATGAGCCGCACCCGGAGGGGATCTACGTTATCGGCTGCGATCCGGCTTACGGACGCACAGAGTGGGCGGATCGTTCAGCAATCTCCGTTTGGCGAGCGTATGCCGACCGTCTCGTGCAATGCGCCGAGTTCGCCGACGCCGACCTCGAAACCCACCAGGCGGCGTGGATACTGGCCTATCTCGCCGGGGCCTATCGCAACTGCGTGGTCAACGTCGAATTAGGTGGGCCAGGCCGGGCCATCATGCGCGAGTTCGACCAGCTGAAGGAGCGGCTGCGCGCCGAGATCTACGCGAACAGGGTGCGCGGCCTCGAATGGGAGGACTTCCTCGACCAAGCGCGCTGGTATCTCTACCACCGGCCCGACAGCATGGGGGCGGGCTATGTGTTAAATTTCGAAACGACCTGGCGGACGAAGATGGAGTTGATGAACCAATTCCGCGATTCGTTCACCACCGACGTTCTCGATATCCGCTCGATGCCGCTGCTCGACGAAATGAGCACGATGCGGCAGACCCGCTCCGACATCGCCCCCGAAGCGCCGGGCAAGCAAAAGGATGACCGGGTGTTTGCCGCCGCGCTGGCGAACCGGGCGTGGATCGACCACCTACGGAACTCGCTTCTACAGGAAGGGGCGACCTACGAGAACGTGAGCGCCGCCGAGGCCGGCGAGACGACCGTGATGGGAACCATCGTTCGGCGGATGGTTTACGATTTTTTCAGAACGGCAGAAGAACGAGCCGAAAATCCTTACGTCCCGTCATCTTGGATGGAAGATCGCGGCCTAGTCTAGGCGGGGAAGATGTTCGCCGCCGCGCGCAGCTTGTCAGGCCCGGCGCGCAGATGCAGCAGTTGCCCGATCAGCTTGTCCTCCTCGGGCATCCAGTCCTCACCGACCGTGTAGGGTTGCGGCGTGACGCACCAGCGCTCGCGCACCTTTCCTATAAGGCGTGGCTTCGTTGCCTCGATCATGTGGCAGGGCCGCAGCTTGAACTCGCACCCGTCGATGTGCTCGGTGACCGCCCCCACCGCTTCGAACTCGGCCCATTGCTGCGTGGTCAGTAGCGATTTCAGTAGACCACGCGCCCGTTCTCTCGAACGCTGCGCCGTCTCGGGGTCTATTATGACACCGGTGCTGTACAGATCCGCAAAAACCCGAGGAACGAAAGCGCGTCGTTGACCAAAGACCAAATCGGGCGGCGCTGTATAGCCTGCACCAGCATTCGTGACGTTGATTGCGGTAATCTGACCGGCTTCAATTCTGGCAACAGCCACTGCGCCGCGATCGTGAGCCGGGTCTGCGCCAATGATAAACGCCTGACCGGGCGGGACGAACGGATCGGAGACGACAGGGATGCCCATGACCGTCAAGCCACGCGCGTCAGCAAACGCCCGCGACCCTACATCAATGAACTGTCTCTGTAGGGCGGCGTAAGTGTCGGGCGAGGCGCGCACACCAACTGGAGCCTCTCCGCCGTTAAGGGTGGTCTGTCGGACTATACCGCTCGCCAGATTGCCGAGCGCGCTCCTGCCGTGAAAGAAATTTACTGGTCGTGGTCGTGGCGGCTCGAACGAGTAGGTGCGACGATCTTCCGTCGTCGGCACGATCTCCCATTCATCGCTCGGCTCGGGCCAGACGGTGATGCCGCCCCCTTCATCGTCGCAACCCATCAACGGCATGCCGATGGTCGAGTCGCGACGCATTTCGAAATACGAAGGTCGGACCAACCGTATCGGATAGACCGGCCCATCTGGTTGCTCTCGGCGACGGAAGTGGACCTCTCTCCCAAAGATGTTCGGGTAGAGGATCGAATAGTCCCACGCCTTCCGCCAGTCCGGCAGAGCGGTTGGGTCATTCCCGGTTCCGAGCATGATGACGCGCGTCGGGATGTTGTCGCGGTACACCGTGCGCACCGCAAAGGTGTGGTAGACGATCTGCGCCACCGGGAAGGGCTTGTTCCGAAATCGCCGTTTCCAGCCCTTCGGTAGCGCCGGCACCGGGCCGCGAGCGACACGCGTCATTGTCCGCTCGGTGCCAGGTATGGCCGATGTCCACCCGACGATCTTCGGCGCGCCGCGCTCTTCGATGCAGACGTGGGTCACGAGAGATCAGCCGGCGACGAGCCTCGGAACCGCCACGATTTCCGTCGCCTCAGGGTCAAACGCGTGCATCGCCGGCTTGCCGACCAGCTTGTCGCTGGTGTCGAACATCGTGAACCCTTTGTCGGCGAGCGCCTTGAACGCCGCATCGCCGGCAGCGCGGCTCTCGGCGTCCTCGCCCCACTTCGCGACCTCACCGTGCCCAGACTTGTCGAGCTTGAACAGAACTCCAGCCATTTGCTTACCCCTTCAGTAGCGGTCTATGATTACGCCCATGGTCGATAAATTACAACCCTTCGGCGATATCGCGAACAGCCGCCATCATGCGCTCGCCATCATGCGCCCTCATGCGTTCGGACCACGCTACGAATTCGGCGTGGCTGCCGCTCCACGCTATCTGTCCCGCGAAGTCGTAGATCCAGACGAAGCATTCATCGCTACCTGTCCCCGGATCGCATCCGAGGGTCGCGTAGTCCCATCCCCGTTCATCCCAAAGGCGGCGGGCATCGCTGATATCTTTCTTGGTGGTCATGGCTGACAAACTCCTACCCTTTGAGGAAGCCGGCGTCGCCCCGATTATCGGAACGGGCTTCAAAGTGAACACGGTCATGGCCGGCCGGGTCAATGCGTTGATCGCCGCCGCACCCGCCGACCTTCAGGCTGAACTCCGCCACGCGATCACCAGCGGCTACCGGGATTGGGAACAGCAGACGAAGGCCTACCTCAATCACCTCGCGGGCGGCGGCCTCGCGGCGAAGCCTGGAACGTCCTGGCATGAGCGCTATCATGGGATGGCGGTCGATTGGAACCGGGCCACCCCTCGCGCATGGGCATACCTCAAAGCCGCCGGGCCGGAATACGGCATCGCCTTTCCTCTGGGTCCGCGCGACCCTTACCATAGCCAACCCGTCGAGACGGTCGGGGCCGGATCATCCCGCATGATGTCGCTGCGCATACCCGGCGCCGCAGGTCCGCCGGCACCACCGCCCGCCACCCCGGAGATCGTTGCGCCGCAGACAGGGGGAGCGCCCTTCGCCGCGCCCGTTCCCAATCGCCAGTTGACGCCCATCATCACCCCGCCGGGGCCGTCGGTCGCGACGCCCGCCTACCACCCGGTCTCATTCCGAACGGGGCGAGTGGCCGTTCCCCATTTGGGGAGCGCGCCGGAACCCAATCTCGCGGGGTCCCTGAGAAGCGCGCTCTCCAATATCCTGCGTCGACGTTAGGGGCCGGGCGTGGTCGGCGCCGGCTGAGCGGTCACCACATCGCCGGTAACCGTGATGTCGTCGACCACGGGCACGGGGTAAAGAACAACGACGTGAAGTGCGACGACCGTGGGATCGGTGGCGTCGGTCACGTCAAATGCCATCGACGCTGTGTTGGGGCTCGGGAGGGTCAGCGCGTTGATGGCCACCGTGTCCGCTGCGTTGTCGACCACGACGCCGATCGCCGGGCTTGGCGAAGTTGCCGCGAACGTGGTGCCGGCGGGGATCGGAACCGGTGTCCCGTTGGCATCGCTGACGAGCCCGAGGCTGAGAAGGTGTACCTGGGTGGCGGTGAGGGTAATCGTCCTGGTCTGCGGCATGGTGATCTCCTTGGAGTTGATCCGGGATGTCGGCCCCGGTGCCGTTGGTTCCGACTGGATCGTTATGACGTCGTCGGTAACCGCGATGCGCAGCTTATGCTCGCCTCGAAGCTCTGCGACGATCCAGTCGAGCAGCTCGCGATTGTCGTCGAGCCGCTCACGGTTGGCCTCTATCCGCCACGCAAGCTCGATCGCCCAAATAGGCGCATCGTCAAACGAGGAATGCTGATCGGGTCTGATTGGCGGAGTTCTCACGCGCGCAGGGTACGCCTTATTCTGTGACGGGTCTATGACCCTCCCGGTCTCCCCGGCACCACCAGCCCGCTCGCCCTCATATGACGGGCGTCATACTGCCGTGCGACAACATCGGGCAGGTTCCGGCGGATCTCGTTGATCACCCGGTCGCGCTGCTCGCGGGGTTCAATGCTCGCGATCAGATTGCAGGCCACCTCGCACAACAGGTTGATCGTCCCCGGCAGATCGACGCCGAAGGCCATCAGGAGATTAGCCTGAGCGCCGATCGCTGACGTGGCGGCAGCTTGGAGGATCATATGGGGCGATACGGCGGACTTCGGTGCCGAGCCGTTCACTGTGGGCTTGTCGTCGGACATTCTATTTCTCCGCTAAAGAGAAGATGCGTTCCCGAACTCGTTTCCACCCGCGTTTGGTGTCAATAAATCCCTCTTCATCAATGATTTTCAATACGTCTTGAAGTACCTCTGCGCGAGCGGCATCAATCTCATCCGAATAAATAGCCCGGAATAGGTTACGAACTTTCTCCGTCTCGGTCAGAGGGCGACCACGAATGGCATCTTGTTCGGCGATGTGGGCGGCCAACCTGGCTCTTGCCTCTTCGGCGCTAATCATTTCCGGTGCCACCAAATCTTCGGTGACAGGATATCGTCCTTGATCGAAGTCTCGTTCTCGTCCCAATCGTGGTCTTAGCCGCCTCGCGTGGCAAACCAACGGTCGATAATTTCCTGCAACTCCGGACACATTTTATATCGCTGCGGCGGCCCGTATGCGGCCAGCGTGACGTTCTTTCGCCAAAAGCGGGTGCCAGCATGGATCGCTATGAGCGTGGTTCGGTCAGCCCATTTTCCTTCGCCCAAAATGCCTGCTGGTACAAGTGTTCCGGAGGGGAAGGGGATTTGCTCATAACACGCCTGCCCGCATTCGGACCAATCGGGGTCTTCCCCCTCCACGATGTCATGGAATTTCATGATGTTGTGTAGGTTATCAGCCATCAGAATCCCCTTCCCATGAGTTGCGCGAGGCTCATATTCATCGGCCCCTGCGGAGCCGACTCCGCTTTGTCCCGGCGATAGGTATGGGCGTCGAGGATCGCTTCAGCGGCACCCAGCGATTCGTGCCGGCTCTTTGCCTGCGCCGTCATCATCGTGATCTGGCTCAGCTTACCGGCGACGAGCGCCTCAAGCCGATTCGGGACACCCTCTTTCTTTGCGGCGAACCGGTTGCGCAGCTTCTCCCATTGCGTCGCCGCCTTTTCAAAGGCCGCGATTTCCTGGTCCACCTTGCGCCGCAGTTCGCCGATCACCTTCTTGGTCTCGGCCGTCATATCGGCTTGGCGAGGGTCGCCGTTGAACCGCATCACGTTCGCCAGCGCGATATCCAGCGCGAGCGACACCTGTTCGAGCGCCATGGCCTCGCGGATATCGACGGGCGGGTCATCCTCGAATTTCCCGGTCTCGTCGTAGCGGGCGCGGCGAGCGTCGTCGATCAGCACCAGTTGCGCGGTCTGCACCCGGCGAAAGGCTTCGGGCGAGCCTCCCCCGTCAGGGTGGGCGCGTTTTGCCGCCTTGCGGTAGGCCTTGCGGATCTCCGCCTTGGTGGCGCTGCGCGGGACGCCTATGGTCGCGTAGAGATCAGGCACGCAGCATTTCCTGAATGTCAGTTTCGACGATGCGCTTCGGGCCGCGGATCGCGACAGCCGCCGGCGTTGACCACATCCGCTCGATACACCGACCGATGGCGCGATGATCGACTGCGGCGAACCGGTCCAACTCCTCATTCAGATCGTAAGCGCGATCATGGATTGCCAGATGGTGCGCGACAGCGCCAACACGGGACGCCGCCGATTCATTCTCCATGACGATTTCGGCGCGCATCAGCTTTTTACCGCGCGCCAACTCCTCGTCGGTGAGGCCGGCATCCCGTACCTTTTGCAATTCGGTGACGAGCGCGGAGATCGCCTCAGCCGCCGAGTCGGCTCCAGTTGACAATTTTACGCCGACAATGCCGGCCTCGCGCCATGCCTGGGCTGAGGAATAGACATCATAGCAGAGCCCGCGATCTTCCCGCAGCGCCCGCCACAGACGGCTTGTGCTACATCCCCCGATGATTTTTTGCAGGACGCAATCGGCATAGAGATCGGGGTCGCCGAGCGAGAACGACGGAAAGGCAACAATGATCTGCACCTGATCGGTTTTGCGGGCCTGACGAAAACTGTTCCCACCGAAGAATTCGGACTTGCGGCTTTCGTGCCGTTTGGAAACCTCGCGGTGGCCGAGGTCGAACAATTGCTCGGCAGCCCGCGTGATAGCGTCATGGTCGACCCCGCCTGCAGCCGAAACGATGATCGTGCCCGGCTCGTAATGAGCCGCCACTAGGTTGGCAAGATCGCTGACCTCAATCCTTCTCAGCGTTTCGGGAGAGCCGAGCCCCGGCATTCCCAGGCCACCGATGAACGTAATTTCCATCATGCGATCAGCGAGCCAACTCATTGGCTCGTCTTCAAGGTCGGCGATCTCCTGCAAGATCACACCGCGCTCGCGCTCGAATTCCTCCTCCGGTAGCGTGGAGTTGCACACGATGTCCGCAAGCACGTCGAGTGCTACGGGCGCGTCTTCCGCCAGGACGCCGGTATAATAGTTGGTGATGTCCTTCCCGGTTCCGGCATTGATCCAGCCGCCCCGGTTCTCAATCGCTTCGCTGATATCGCTTGCCGTGCGCCGGAGGGTGCCCTTGAACGCCATGTGTTCAAGGAAATGTGCCAGACCATTGAGGTGCGGCGGCTCCCACCGGGTGCCGACCTCAACCGAGACCTGGAGGACGGCGAGCGGGCTATCGAACGAATCGGTAACGATCCTGAGACCGCTTGGCAACTTCTCGATGCGGACGGTCATGCTGCGACCCTTTCCTCGAAATCGTTGTTGTTGGCCGGCTCGGCGGTCGGAGGCGGATCCGCCGGGTCCCAGACCCAGAAATCGCTGACCAACTCACCGCCCCGGTACGCGCGCCAATAGGACATCAGCATACGCCCGCGCATGATCTGCATGACCAGATGGTACTGTAGGTCGCCGTCGGGGATCAGCATTACCCGAACACCTTCCGCCACATCTCGGTGAACGTCGTTCGATAGCGCTGGACCGGCGGCTCATCGATGGGTTGTCTCGCCTTGGCTTTGTCGAAGCGCTGCTGCAGCGTTGGGCGCCTAGCAGGCTTCGGCAGATCGAGCTTGACAAACCGGCCCCCAGGCCCGCGTCCGACATCTGCCCCGAAACTCGGGATGCGCTGCCCGGTCATGTGCCGAACCCCCGCTCGCTGGGCGGTACGTCGGGATGATCCGGCTCCGGTGAGGGTCGCGGCCCGGCCTGTTGGTCGGTCTCTCGCCGCTTCTCGGCGCTGCCGACCGGGTTGAAGATGCCTCCTGGGATAGCATCAGCGACGAGAGGCGGCGGGCACCCCGGGCAGTTCTTGATCCGCTCGGCCTCTTCAGCCGTCTCGCCCCACGCCGGCGCGCCACCCGCGCGCAGATACCGAACATAGGCCCAGTGCTCTTCCTGGTGCGTTTTGGCGGCCCAATAGTCGTCCAGAGCCGCCTGCTGTCGGGGCGTCAGGAACGGCTCTTTGGCTCGGTAGGCGTTCTTGAGCAACGCGAGCATGGCCGGAGAAGCCTTGTAGAGTTCAAGCATCCCGCCGCTCATAGCACGGGTCTGCCACGCGTACCGCGCCGGGCCGGCTCCGGTTTCTTGATCGGCGCAACCAAGGGCGGCAGCCCGATCACCCAGCGCAGCCGGTCGATCGCCTCGACTATCTCCGGCGCAGCCATCCCGGCGCCAAGCGTCATCTCGCCGACCCATCTGTCGCTAGCCTCAAACGAAATCAAGATGTTGTCTGGCGCATCTTGAAGTTCGCACTCAACTACGGGAGGCCCATACTCGACAGATTGCCACATAGGGCATGTCAGCGACGAGTTTTCGCTCGGCTCGGGCCACCCGCGCTCCCGCAACCCGGCGATCACCGCATCACGAAAGGCGGCAGGAGCGCATTCTGAAAACGCCCCCTTGTGCTGGCACGGAACCGGGGCTTCGCTCGGGTGGCGGGTACACGGTCGTTCTTTCGGTAGGACCGTCCAATCGCAGTCTGTAAAGTTGCAATGCCGGCCACCATACAGATCCACCACGAAGCCGCCATGAACAGGACAGCGGAGGGGATCGGGCGGCGGCCCTTCCTCGATCTGGATCTCCTTGCTCATGGCTCAATGCACCTTTGGTTGCAGGCCAGCGGCCTCAATTTCCTCAGCGAGTTCACAGAGATGGGCGGCGATCTCCCGCGCGCCAGCTGCGTCGGTCACGTGATCGCCGAGCGGTATTTCGCCTTCTTGGCCGATTTGCACGTGCACATGCCGGCCATCGCACTCGCCTCCGCAGCGTCGAAGGAAGATCTCACCGAACGGCCATTCGCAGTGTCGTAGCTTTTTGGCCTTTCTCATGCCGTCTCCCCTTTCCCTTCAATCTCTTGCCGCCTCATCCTCACCCAACGCATTAACCTGTTGAGCGACGCGTTCGGCCCCGGCCGCACAAATCTCGCCCGGTAGCTCTCCGCCGTATACAGCGTCGGCTTAGGGTGGCCTAAGCCTTCCGGTCGCGATCCTCGGTGCGCTCGACGTTGGAACCTCATGACCCGCCCCTCTCGTAGGCATCGACCATCGTCTCCCACACACCAACAGCCCAATTTCTAGCATCCCGATCCGGGCCAAAGTCGAAATTGTCGACCACATCCGAGATCATCTTCTCGGTTGGCGCTCTTGGGCGAATGACCATACCCGCCCCGGCGAGTGCCACCTCGTACTCGGCGATAGCGCGTTCTGCCTTAAGGCGGTACTCCGATCGCCAACCCTCGCCAGCGTCGTCCCAATGCAGCGCGGCAAGGGCGCGCGGGCGCAATTCCCACAAAACCCTGGCAACCCGCTCTACAATGGTCTCGATCATCAGCCACCCTCCCGTTGCTTCGCCCGGCGCTGGCGCATCACTGGGCGTTCTCCGGCCTTTGCTGGTCAACCAAATGACGCAGCCACAATCGGCTCCTCAGCATCCGCATTGCCTCGCTCCGGTTCTCGCGTGCCGTGGACCTGCCTTCGCATTCGACGACAATCCCCGTCGGCACATGAACAATTCGGACCTTCGACGGCGGCTCTTGGCGCATCAGTCTTCCTCCGTCTCGGATCGCTCCCGGAGACGATCCTCCCGCAGGCGCTGGCGATACTGCCGCATCACCAGATCCCCAAAAGATCAACTGGCTTCGCTGTCGGCGGAAACCAATGCCAGTCTGCGCCCCAATATCCGTTATGGGGTGGCGATGTATCGGCCTCGGACGCCAGAAAGATCTCCCCGATGGCGTATAGCCCGGGGTAGACCTCTGTCATCCGCTGAGGGCGCTGGCGTTCCGTGAGGCGCATAATCGCCTCGACGGCCATCTCAACCGGGATCAAGAACCACTCGCCCGACAATCACTCTGGCGAAAAACAGGTATGAGCCTCACGTTCGACCCGAGCCGCCTGAGATGGAGGCACATCAAGCGACCAGTAGATTCGCAGCGACACAGCGCAGCCAGTTTGCAGTTGGGCAAGCCGCTTTTTCGTATTGGTCGTAATCCCGATCTTTAACGGTCCGTCTCGGCTCGACCCCGCCACATAGATGTGCGTCATGCCTTCCCCTTTCGCTTGTCTCGCATCCGCTGCTGCCGCGCCGCGTCAAGCGTGCGCTTGGTGTCACAGGCGGAACACTCTCCGTGAGGAGCAAGCGTCGCCGCAGCAAGAAGCTGGTTGTGAAGGGGCGCTTCGGCAGCTACCGCCCTACTCTCGGCCGCAAGTGCTTCAATCGTGGTTCCGAAATACTCAACCTCGCTCTGCACCACATCTTTCCACCAAGGGGATGACCGCGCGTGTTCCGCGTTTCGCCGCTCGACGTTTTCAGACACCCCAACGTATAGCAACTGTCCGCTGGCGGCAAAATGCCGATAGAGCGCTTTCGGGGCATCGTCAGAATGTTCCAGTCTCCACCTGCGCATGTACTCGCGCTGATACGCCTTCTTGTCGAACTTGGCGGAGACCGCCGCCGACGCAGATCCCGGTTCCGGTTGCCGCTCAATCATCTCGGTAATAGGTGGCCGCTGCTCTCCCGGCCTGGTCACGCCCTTGGTGTTGCGCTGTTGCTCGACCCTACTCGCTCCCAAGGCCGGCGCCGGCTTGGAGGTTTGGGGCCTCACGCTGGGAACAGGACGTTTCCCCGCTGCCCTCGAACGACGCGCCTTCGGATTGGGACACGGACCCAACGGATGACGCTCGCCGCAAATCCTGCATTTCTGCGATAACATCCCTATTGTCTAACACACTCTAACCGCATTGTCTAACGTAAATCTAACGATGCCAGGAAACCCAAAAATCCCCGGGAAACGAAACGCTAGCGTCCCTCTCGAATACGGCGCGCGCGTCCCATCGATCCGCACGATCTTGACGGGGCCGCGACGCTGCGGCGACGGGATGCCGGCTTGGTGCACCGCTGAGGGCGCCCGGCAGGGTGACAGGTGACCCTCCCCATGCGGCGAGCCCGACAGAGATTATTTTCGCTGCCACATGGTTTTGATATTGATATCATGGCGCACAGGTGCCATATAGTCATAGGTTCATGTGGCGTTACGGTCTGAGGGCACCATGTCGAGCATCGCCGGCACCGTTTCCGACTCAGACTGGCCGCTACGCCATGCAAACTCCCGGATTCCGGGCACCGCGCGGATTTTCCGGGGAGAGGCGAATTTCTCCGCATCACACACGAGGGAGCGACAGATGGAACGCGACGCGGTTCCACGCTCGGGATCGTAGAGCGCGAAATGGGAATGAGAGGATGGCAACCCGCATGACTGAGCGGGCAACAGACCACGGCGCGGCGCCCTCAGGGGCGTCGTTGCTGTGTGCGGTGGGTGAGGCTTGCTTCGGGTCGGCGTGGCAAGGCGACCTGGCGCGAGCGCTCGACGTGAAGGGGTCTGGCGGTTGGTTATCCGCTAGCGGACGCGTACAGCAGCAGGGAGGGATGAGGGATGGCGACACCCGGTTGGGTCACGAATGACCCGGAAGTGGCGAAGCGGCTTCGGGCGGCTGATCGGCGATACGAGGCCGCAAAGCTCTACTGGCGCGGCTCGACGCTCGGCGAGAAGGTCGCGGCCTATCGCAAGGCGAAGGAAGATCGCGACGCGGAATACGCGCGCATCATGGAGGAAATCAGCCAATGACGACACGGAGCGAGGGAGTAGCGGGGGACGTGTCTGCGCCGAGGCTGATCGTGACCTGCAACGATTGGGGAAGGCGCGGGTGGCGGGTGTCGCTCTATCAGCCTGCGACGCCGCGAGATTGGAACGCGATGGGGCGACGGCTGAGCGAGCGGTTCTGCCGTACCGAGGCGAGCGCCCGAAAACTGGCGAAGGAATGGGCGCGCGACAATGGCGCCGAGATGTTGGAGGGCTGAAGAGATGGCGACAAAATTCTATCTCGGGCTTGCCGTGCAGCCGCACCGCTATGTGCGGGAAGTGTTTCGCTGCGCCTATGTCCCGACGTGGGAAACCCACGGAAGCTCCTATAACGCCGTTGTCGGGCCTTTCCGCACCAAACGCGGGGCAGAGTTCATGCGCGACCACGGACAAGGCAACCCGCATTTGCAGACGGTCGACGACGCCGAGCGCATCGCTATGCAGTACGGGCCGCGCTCGATGGTCAACGGCGCGAGGGAGGGCTGAGACGATGGCGAACCTCTATGCGACAGATGGGCGCTGCCACAATGCGGAGCTTGGCACCTATGGCCATGAGTGCGGCAAGCCGGCGGTTTGGGTCGGGCGCAAGATGGCGCCTGCCTGTCCGGGGTTAGGTCTGCCCAAGCCATACCCGTTTGAGTGCGGGTTCTGTGAGGATTGCCGGCGCGAGGGGTACGAGGCGCGCGCCTATTCCGATTGGCGCAGGGTTTAGGGAGGGGTTCGAGAATGACAAAGATCGAGGAAGGGTACGTGGCGCAGGGGTTCACCCTCCCTGCAGGCTGGACGTGGGCGCGCGTCGCTGAGCGACGGGCACGGTACGGGGTCGGGGCGATCTATGTCCCGGTCGCCAATGGTCACGGGTGCGTCGCGTGGGGAGTGCCGATGATCGACGGCGAGTTTCTGACGCACGACGACAGCCCGCGCGATCTCGGCTGAACAGTTCAACAGGAGGATGGGAACGATGACCACTCTTACCCAGCTTGAATTTTCGGGCGACGACTTCGCAGAAGCCGAGCGCATGGCTAAGCATCTTGGCTATCGACAGACCGCCTACACCTCGTCATCGGCGCTGATCGGCCTCTTTTGCCTGCCCGACAATGCGCGGCAACGGCGCGGTTGCGTCATCAAGACCGAGGAGCTCGGATTCCTGTTTGTGCAGGACGCCGAGGACATGCTGCTAAAGGAGGTTTGACCAATGGCAACAATCACACGCGGCTCAGACTTCGGCGGCGAGCGGTACAAGTACGACGAGCGCCTTTCGCCGGCGACGGGATGGGCGCAAGTCGACACCAAACAGGACGCCAGCTATTACGGCACCTGGGCGAACCCGATCACCTTCGAGATTTTCAATTACTGCGAGGGCGACACGACGCTCACCAAATGCGACAGCGCGGCCGATTTCGTCGCCGAGATGACGAAAACGATCGAGTGGAACAGGGAGGCCGGATACTGGCTCGGCATTGATCCCGGCTGGCCCGACCGCCCGACGACCGAGAAAATCACCGAGGCGTTCACCCGCTTAGGGTTTGGCGACGCCTTGCATTGACGACCTAGCGCAGCGGGCCCGGCATCGCGTCCGGGCCCGTCACACTATGCCGCCGAAATGTTCCAGGTGGAACATTGCCGACCGCAACCAAGGAGGCTGCAGAATGACCCGACTATCTCCCCTCGCGGCGCTCGCCGTCGCATCTCTGGCGCTGGGAGGGTGCACCGTCACGGTCTACCACCCGGACCCGCTACACCCGCCGGCGGCAAACGTGCATGCCGCCTTGTGGAACTGTATCGGGGCTACGGTCGCGGCGGCTCAGGCTCACCCGCCGCCCGTCCTGCCGGGACTGCTGCCAACGCTGCTGCTGGGGAGCACGATGGGCGACCCGAACCGCGGCCAGATCATCGACACCGCGCGGGATGAGTGCATGGCGCAACAAGGATGGACAGGGGAGCGGGTGCAATGACGACCGAGCGCGCCGCTTTGCTCGAACTAATCGCCGCCGCTGAGGCAGCGCTCGCGGATTTGCGGCCAGTCTCTAACGGCTTTCCTCGCAATGCGCATTGCGCCAGATCGCGGTTGCGAGAGGCGATCAGGCAAGCAAAGGAGGGTACATGACCACCGAGCGAACCGACCAAGGGGAGCAGATCGTGCTGCCCGGCGCCGAGCGATCGGCCCGGCAAGCCGCTGCAGCGCGCGAGGCCACCGGAAGCGGCAAGTTGAGGGCGCGCAAACCCCAGCTGCCGCCGGGCGACCTCTTTGCCGTGCAAACTCCAGCGCACCCGGATTTGTTCGAGGAGGAGTGAAAATGAAATCCACCATGCAAACTCGTCTGTCACCGCAGCCGGAGCCGGACGGGGAGGATTTCATCGCGTGGCGCGAGGATCGCCCGCCGGAAGTGCTCGCGCTCGCCCGCGCTTTCCCCATCGGGACCGTCATCACAGACCACGAAGACGCTGATTGGTTCGTGATCGGGTGGGGCCAAACGGCGCCATGCCAACACGGCCAGACCGGCGCGCTCATCATCTCGCCGGTCTGGCCCGATACCGACCACTACGACGAGAGCATGGAGCGTCGGCAGTGGATTCACGTCCACCACATCACCGATGGCGAGGCCACGGTGAGACGATACGGGGAGCAATGATCGTGGGTATCCAGATAGGCTACGCCCGGGTGAGCACTCAGGACCAGGCCGCCGGCTTCGAGGCGCAGATCGGCCGCCTGCGCAACGAGAAGTGCGGGCGCATCTTCTCCGAACAGATGTCCAGCCGGTCGACCGAGCGGCCCGAGTTGGAGCGCGCCCTCGACTACATCCGCGACGGCGACGGGGATACCCTTGTGGTATGCAAACTCGATCGCCTCGCCCGGTCGGTGCACGACGCCTTGGAGATTGTCGAGCGGCTGCGGGAAAAGGGAGCGGCGCTGAAGGTGCTCGACTCCCCGCTCGACATGACGACGCCGACCGGGCAGCTGATCTTCTCCGTCCTCGCGGCAATCGCGCAGTTCGAGCGCGACCTCATGCTGGAGCGGCAGCGAGAGGGGATCGCCCGGGCCAAGGGTGAGGGCAAATACCCCGGACAACCTCCCCACGCCAAGCGCAAGGCACCCCAAGTGCTGGAGATGCGCAAGGAGGGCAAGAAGACGCGCGAGATCGCCGCCGCTCTCAAGATCAGCCCCAGATCAATCGCCCGCATTCTCGCCGACCACCGGGCCCGCGACGGGGATCTCCGGGGCCAAATCACCGTCGATCGGTGAGGTAGCCGCGGCGCTTGAGTTGGGGCGGTTCCGGCGAATGAACCTTGTCCGGTTGGCGGAACGGAATCTGCGCGTCCGTGAGACCGCGAATCGGAGCCTCTATCAACGGCGCTAGGAGTTCCGCGACTTTTTCGCAGAGAATAAAACTGACACTCACGCCGCGCTGATCAGCAATGTTTCGTAGGGCAGCGTCGGCGCGCACCGGGAGGGCAAAACTTCGCATCCGCATCCGACCCCCGCCGCTGTAGCGGGCGACTTCGCCGTATTGCCGTTTCGGCTCTGCCCATTCAGCGAGGGGTGATTCCTGCGGCGCGGTGATCCGCCCCATGTCGTCGCGCGTTTGCCCGCGCGCCTGCATCTGCCGCTTCGCTGTCGCGAGATGGCGGGCGAGCTGCTCATCAGCGGTGGAACGGCGATCAACCATAGCTTCGGAGGTTACCACAATGAGCCAGCAGCCGCACGTCAACTGCAGCCACAAGCTGAGCGCCCACGTCATCTACGACAAGGCTACGGCAGGATACCGGGCTCAAATCAGGTGTCCTTGCGGCCTGACGAGCCGCGTCGCCAAGACGCTCCACGAGCGCTTCGCCGACGCCGAGGCGGAAAGCAGGACAATGCCGCTCCGCGGGCCCGAGCCCCCGGCGCCGAAGCCTCGACGCGTCAGGGTGCGGAAGCCTGCGGCCAAGATCGCCGCGTCAGCTCCGGTTTTGCCACCGACGCCCGCCGAGGTAAATGCCGCCTGGCTCGCCTACTGGCGATCGGTCTGCGCTAGTGTCGGGCATCAGAGTAGGCTCTAGTCGCGCCAGAGGATGGGTCTCTGATCGTCAGACACGCGCCATTTCCCTCGCGCTAAAGGGTGGAGCGGCTGACCGAACTTCGTTGTCCCGAGGCAATGAAGCGCCTCTCCGGCACCGCAGAGCGAGGGTTGCTGAAACTGCTCAAGACACTCTTCAAGCCAGACCTGATCACGCTCGATCGGTGCGGCACCGAAAGCGGCGATCCGAATTGACGCCTCGCGCCCTACATCGTCGAGTACGCTGAGATTGTGGCCGAGATCGTCGCGGGCGTACCAGTCCGGCCCGTTCCTCTCCCAATCGGCCCAGCGCCACATCTCAGCGGGCGTGCTCGACACGAAGGGATAGAGGTTGACCCCGATCCAGCCATCAAATCCCCAGGACCGCGTGAAGTGTGTTACCCGAGCCGCTGTCGGGTCGCCTCGCTCCGCACTCGCCAAACTCGGGTTCAACATCAACCACGCCGCCCATCGCATGGGGCGGGCGACCCACCACCGGCGAATCTCATAGCGGATCGTGTGATCCCGCGCAAATTTGGCGCTGCCTTGGATCTGTGGCGGATTGGGCTTCTTCGCCAGTGCTGGGTGAGGCCAGAAATCGAGAGTCAAAACGCCCTCCGTGGCATCTTCGGTCCCTGACACCGCCGGGGACGGTAGCGGGGAGGCTCCCGACGCGTCCAGAACCCCACGGCAAGCCCGAGCAGAGCCGCCGCGAGCGCCGACCATAGCAACGCTAGGAAAAGCGGCCAGGGCATCAGGCCCCACGCCACAATCGGGCGCTCGCTGCGTCAATTACCACGACGCAAGGCGCATCAGTGTCACGACGCACGCGACCAGCTTCCCGCCAAGCCTCGACGTACCCGGCGGCCCCGCACGGCCTCACATCAAGGATTTCCATTTTACCGCCACGCAGCGTAACCGCCGCCAAATACCAATTTGCCTCAGTAGGCATCAGATTTATCCTCCAACACCGGACACGCGCATCAGGGTTCCTCCAGACCGAGTTCGCGCCGACCGGCCGCCAGCTGCTCCGGCGTGAATTCCTTGGCCCTGACGCCCATCGACGCCGCCAGCGATTTGAAGCCCCGCACCGCCGTCGGTCGCTCGTCCGGGTGCCAGCGCTCGGGATGGTTCCAGTCGCCATTCAGCTTCTTCCGCTCCGCAGCGGCGATGGCGTCCATGCGCTCAAGGTGCGAAGAAAACCCCACAGATCGCGCGTAAGCCTCCATGTCGATCGGCTTCGATTCCGACCCGGCGCGTTCGGCCTTCATCCTGGCACAACGTGTACGAATATCGCCCGGTGTCGGCCTATGCGCGCTCGGCATCCGGCGCCATTCCGCGCAGGCGTCCTCGACGATTGCCGGCGGAAACTCCTCAAGGTCGACGATCCAATCCTCGATCTGCGCTTGGCGCATCTCCACCGGATCGGCCGCCGTCCAATAATGGTTGAGCAGCCGCGACACGATCGCGGCGATCTCTCTCCTGTTGGTCGAGTTTGTCTGCTGCACGCATCGCTCCCTCAAAAAGTGCCGCCGCCGGGCTCGGCCGGTAAGTGCCCGGATGACCGCCGTTCCCGTTTGTTGCTGGCGACCTCGCATTACGCACCCAATTTCGCCAAGTTGCGTGCCAATCCATCTTCGCTCCGCCAGCCGCTCGCGCCATCCAATAATCGGCGAATTTCTGCGCCTCAAGTTTGGCGTCGATCGGCTGAAGTTTGGCCACAAGGCGAATCTCGTCCGCTTCCTCTATCCACTGATCGCAGACCTGGCCGCTCCATCTAGCGGCCGATTTCTTTGGAGAGGCGATAGCCTCTCTTTCTACCTTTGAAGGTTCTATTGAAGGTTCCGTGTCAACCCCGCCGACAGGGGGTGTCAACTCGGCCGTCTGGGGGGTGTCAACCATAGTTGCAGGGGGGTGACGGGATAGTTGACACGGTATAAAATAACGATTTGCGACCTGTCCGGTGCCGTTGTAACGATGCTCGACGCGCAGAAGACCCGCCGCGACCAGCCGCTGAATCTGCTCATTGGCGTGTTGCCGACTGATGCCGCAAACCTCAGCGAGACGGCTCTGCGAGGGCCAGCATTCACCGTCTTCGTTTGCGTGATTGGCGATCCTGAGCAAGACCAGCTTAGCGGCGGGAGAGGGGCACTTTTGCTCAAAGGCCCAAACCATTGCTTCGATGGTCACACCGAGATCCCTGACCCTACGACCCCTCGGAGAGTGTCGAGCGCGGGCCGCGACCAAACATAGAGGCCGGGGTCAGGCGCAACCGGGTCAAACCTGGGGAGCTACCCCAAGCTGGCCCGCGCTCGATGCAGATTATATCAGGGGTCAGGTTCGACAATCAACCCTGCCACCGGCAGCTAGCCGATCACGATATCCCGCGCTACCCCGAGACGCTCGCGCAGGATGACGATGCGCTCGCCGAAGTCCGGGTCGAGAGAGGCCAGGATCTCCACCTGTTTGATCGCGTGCATCACTGTCGTGTGGTCACGGTCGCCGAAGGCTCGACCGATCTGCGGGAGGGATTTAAGCGTCAGCTGCCGGGCGAGGTACATCGCGACCTGGCGGGGGCGAGCTACCGACCGGGCGCGGCGTGCAGACGTCATGTCGATGAGCCGGATACCAAACGCCTCGGCAACGGCTTGCTGAATGTCGATGATCTTGGGGGCGGCCGCATCAATGGCAATGCGCGCCGTTCTCACCAACTCCTTGAGTTCGCGGAGGGTGATGTGCTGGCCCTCGATCACGACGCGGCCCTCAGCATTGCTTCCCAAACGGCAAGGACAATTTGTCGGGCCGTAGCCTGGCGCCCTTCGTCTGCGAGAGCCCGCATGCCTGCGCGGATCATGTCGCCATCGGGTTCGGCGAGCACAGCGAATACCTCATCGACGGTGCTTTCCGGCTCGACCAAAGGCGAGGCTCCTGGCCGGGGGGTCAGCCTACGCTTTGCCTCATCGGCGGCAGAGACCCAGGCGCTCACGGTGTTGGCTCCTTCTCGATCCGGTCGAGAGCCGAGAGGACGCGAACCGTAGCCGCCGCTGCAGAGGGATTGCCGCCTCTGTTCAATTCGATATTGGACAATACGGGCTGGCGACACTTCGCTTCCCGAGCCAAATCGAGTTGCGACATGCCCAAGGCCTCGCGCCGCCGCTTGATCTCCTTCCACCGGGGCGGAGCCTTGATCTCGACGCGCGGCCCGATCCTCTCGCACTCGGCGCGGAACTGCGGCCCGATCCAATTCCACGGCTCGGGGCGAGACGCCCAATCGAAGTCGTGGCGCAGATGATGATGCGACTTGATTTTTTGATCGGGAAAGGTTACTTCGGTGTCTGGCATAACGAACTCGTCCTTCGTTGTGTCCCGGCCTCTGCCGACCCCACGCGGCTTTGGCCCCTCGATCCCCTAGAAGCAGCACCTGGCCCTCGCGGCCGGGTGACTTCGTTCGGGAGACGCATCGTGCTCCCGCCGCCGCCGCATCGTCAAGACCCCTTGCTGCAGAGGCATGACGGGCCAGCGGCTTTCCCCTTCACGTAAAAGATTAAGTTTCGGCTCCATCGCTTTGTAGCGGCGGGTGGACAATGCCGTTGTCGACGACGCGGCGCGGCGACCAAAGATCGGCTTGTCGCGATGCCGAAGTCAGTTTCGGGCAGGTCACGGCGTAGCGGCTGACCGAGGAGCCATCGACCGATTGAGTCCCACAGCTAGCCGCGAGGTTCATCCGTTTGGTGCTGTTGACGCGAGCGACGTGGTAGTGGATGCCGCGCTCGGCGCAGAACTCGCCCCAGGCGCGCATCGTCGCCAACTTCCATTCCGTCGAGCCGCCGAGGAAGACCCCGACGGCGGTCCCAACTAAGGCCGCGAGATCGGTCGTCTCCATGCCGTCCTGGACAGCGATCAGCACAAGCGGCGCCAGCGACAAACACCGGTTGAGGTAGCGCATCGACAGCCTCAGCGACGGAAGACCGCCTGCCACAATATCAGGGAGCACGATCCAATCAGGATGAACCGGTTGAGCGCCAACCCAATCGAGAAAGTGCTCGTAAGCATCCTCATCAAAACTGCGTCCAGCCTGGAAATCTGCCCACGCGCCATTGTCGGAACCCCACCGCTCAAAGCCCTCAGTGCGCCAGACACCGGCCCGAGAGACCAGAAGACCCCAGCCGTGCGCCCGAAGCGCGGCCAAGTTACGTCCGGTGCCCGTCCGACTCGCGTAGCAGAACATCAAGTTTCTCGATTGCTTCTCGCGCAGACCACCGAGCGGCACGGAAGTCTCTCTCTGTCATGGTGTCCGCAACCAACAACGCTTTGAGCGCATCGGCAAGGTGATTGCGCGCCGCACTGAGAATGAAGTGATCGTCCATCATCTCCGGTCGACCCAAAACCATACGCGGAAGAAAAGCGTGGCCCACCACATGCCCTTAAGTGGGTCAAGTTGCCAATCTGGATGAGGTTTCATCATTCGCTCGCCGGGTGGATAATGCCGTGCTTCTTCCCCTGCGCCACAAGCCGTCCTGCCTTGCTTAACGGAGAACCGCAAGACGCGCGAGCACATCTTGTGACAAATGCCCATCCCAATCAGGTGCTCGATCAAGCGTATTTGCGAAATTCGTTTGGTCCCAAAGACGCAGAGGCAGATGATAGGAAATCTGCTCGCCTCTTCGATCACCATCGATCATAAGAATGAACCACCCGTTGATCATGGTTCCATCGTAGTGATGTTGGGATCGGACAACACGCTCATCTGATAGTTCGCGCGCGACGGTGCGGCAAAGGGTTATGAACAGGGCGTGCCGATGCTCGTACAGTTCATCGAACGTATGGTAGCCATCGCTTGTCTTTCCTGTAATCTTGCGTGCCGGAGGCGGCCGATAACGGAAATCACCATCGGGTGCTGAGGGATAAACTGGCGCGCCGCATTTTGGACACAGCATGAGGATGGGTTCCGTTTAAGTTACGATATGAGGGGTTTCCAGCGCCTCGACCGCCGCAGCCAAGTCGGGCAGGTGGTATTGCAACACGGTCTCCCGCGCCACCGCGAGCACCCGGAGCAGCTTCGCCCGCTCGTCCAGCACCAGCGCAATCGCTTCCGTGATGTTGTCCGGCAAGGCCCCCACGGGCAAATTGGTGAGAAGGTCCACCGCCTCGTCCAGGGTCATCGGGTCGCGATCGCTCACTTCATCCAGCACATGAACATGGCGCGGCTTATCGGTTGATCCCGCATCTAACTCGGATTGTTCCACCTGGAACATTTCACTCTGCTTCCGTGGGGCGTGCTTCTGCCGGGCATCGGGGTAGCGCCGGTTGATCTCCTCGATGACCTCCTTCGAGCCCCAGCCGTTTGCTTCGGCCAGGTCGAGCATCTTCTTCCGCCGGGCCGGGGAGAGACTTGCAGCCTCTCGGTGGACGGACCAACTCAACCCTTCGCGACGTTCGGCCGGCGGAATGCGGCTCGATACCCACAGCGCCCCGCGTTGCTGGTGGATATATTGCGCATCAACCACCTGGGAGAATCGCTCGTTGAACTCCCGCTGGCCCGCAAGGAGAGCGTCGCCGACGTACCATTTCGAGCTTTTGTCCAGCTGCTCGACCGTGTTCCAAAGCGAGACCCACTCCTCCCACGCGATGCCATGAACGACGATCAGCGCGCACGGCAGGTATTCCCATGCTGGCGGCTCGTTTTCGGGCTTCGGTCGGTGATCGGCTAGCCTCAGAACCGTGTCGCTCATCGCTTATTCCCATCAATGGGTAGGAAGAACTCGGGCACCGGCTCACTCCGGCAAGCCGCGCATGGATTCCCCTTACAATTACTTGTTAACGGTGAGGATCGGCGACCCATCGCCTCATGGATAATTCGCATCCCATTGTGAGGCAGACACCATTCGCCATGCCGCTATGGGACGCTCGCCGCTTGCATCCGCAATGACAGCGACGCCTGACGGTAGCGGGCGCGGGCTGAACATAGCGAACGTGCTGATCGGCTGAACCCCATTGGCCCCATGACTCCGTCCCGCCAGTCAGGGCCGCTCGTAGGGCGGCGGGCGTAAGATCATTGAGAGATTTCATTCGCGCACCCGCGACCGCGCATCAGCGCTTCTCCATTAAGACACAATATGAGGGGATTGCGGCCTGTGTCGCCTTGGCGTCCCTCAAGAGGGCATTGACGGCCTCGCTGCCCTTGCTCATTCCCCATCCCCCTCCATCGCGGCCAAGAGCGGCGGCACCGGATCTTCCCTCGGGGGAGGGCGCTGCGCAATCTCGGGAATGTCCAGCCGCCCTTGTCGCGCTTCGGCCTCGATGCGGCGACAGGCGATATCGAACCAGCGCTCATCGATCTCGATGCCGATGAATTTGCGGCCAAGACGCAGTGCGGCGACGCCGGTTGTGCCGGAGCCCATGAAGGGGTCACAAATGGTGTCGCCGGCGGTGAATCCGATCGACCACGCCATGACCTCTATCGGTTTCTGCATCGGATGGACGCGAGATTCTTTCTCGCCGGCACGGCAAATGCCGTTCCACAGGTAGTGGATGAGTCGCGCTGCGCCAGGCTTTTTGCACCACGCCAACTCGCAGTCGGAGAAGGTATTTGAGGCCATTCCGTCACGTTTGTCCCAGACGAGCCAGCGCGAGGATGCCGGAAGCTGGTCGGCGAAGTGATTGGCTCCCCAGATGATTACCTCTTCGAAGCGTAGCATCGGTCCCGGATCGCAACCCTCCTTGTCACCGACTATTGATATTTTTGCGAAGCGTGGCACGCGCGATTTGCGTCCCCCGCGATCGACCGGGAACTGGTTGCCGCAGCCAGAATGCCGAAACCAAATCCCATAGGGCGGATCTGCGACGACCGCTACGTCCCCATCGAACCGAGGCAGCAATTCTTGGCAATCCCCGAGATAGAGAGTCGCATCGCCGATATGCTCGACGCGAACGCTCATGCCGCATCCTCCCCGCGCAACTCAGCCGCCCTCGCCTCTGCCCGCTTCTGGTCGAGGAAGCTGTCCACGATCCTCCCGTCCACAAGGACGCGCCAGTAGGTCAGCGTGGTCTTGGAGCTTCCGGGCGTGCCGTCTTTGCGCATCGTCCAATCGGCTGATACCCGGCAGCGGCGAACCTCGATCATTTCGCCTCCCACTGGCTACACGCCGGCGACCGCACGAGGATGTCCGTCGCCCGACCGCCTGTCCACCCCTGCCGGGTCAGTTCGCACTTGTGGTAGGTCTTGGCGTACCTGACGACGGTATGGTTGCGGCACGATCCGCAGGTCTCTCCAGCGGGTCCGCTCCCCGGAGGTGCGGCGTACCCGTTCGGCTTCGGCTCCTTACGGAGCGCCTGTCGTCGCTCGGCGGGCGTCATCGCGGGGCCGTCAGGGATGACGGGGTTGCCGAAAAGGTCGCTCACAGCACCTTCACCAGCGCGATCCGCCGATGCTCTGGGCAGTAGGGCGCCCCTTCATCCGCCCGCGCGGCGCAGAAATGGAAATTGGGCGCTCTCGGGTGCCCGATCGGGAACACGCACTTCCGAGGTCCGGGGAACACATCAAGAGCGTCCAAGCGCTGCGTGAGGGTCAGGACACCATCGTCCCGAGGGCCGAGCGTTTTAGGCCCGACAAACCCCTCCCGCCGCGCCTTCCCGATGACGATGTTTTTCGATAGGCCCATCTCCTGGCCGATCTCTTTAAAGCTCGCCTCTCCGGCCTCGACCAGATCCTTAAGGCGGGCGATGGATTCGGCATTCCAGGCTCCCGAGTTCATAATCCGAGCATTCCCTGTCGATCGTCACCCTCAGCATCCCACCGCCGGCGCTGCTGAGCCTCCACCGTCCCGGCTATGTGAGAGGCGTGGAAACCCACCGCATGCGGGATACCGGGGCCCCGGACGAATATCACCCGAGCGATCATGCTGGTGCCGTCCTCGTGCCCGACCTCGACCGCCGGATCATCGCGCACGACCTCGACCGCGCGGCCATGCCACTCGTCTGCGGGGAAGTCGATGCGAACTGTCTCGCCGACGGCGTAGGGCATCACCGTCGCACTCTCTCGCTGCGCCGCCCGACCACCTCGTCGTCGAACACGCCATTCGGCGCGATCTCGTGAACAAGTCGGCGATGGCCTGCGTCGATCTCGATCTCGCCGAGATCCATCATTCGATTCCGCCAGCCGTGCCAATAGGCGCGCCCCCGGTTAACGCCGGGTTCGGGATCACCTCGTTGCGCATCCATGTACCCCGCCGTGATCTCGTCGGGATCAAGCGTCATCAGGTCGGCTTTCGTCGTGACGGGGGCGAAGTTCATCACGACCTCTCGGCGAAGAGCGGCCCCAGCTTGTGCGGCGGGGCTAGTTTGGCCGGCATCGTCTTTCCAATGCCAGCGAGCGAGCGGATGCCCCAATACGCGATCAATGCAGCCTCGGCGCGCCCGTCATCTTTCACCCGCGTCCACCACTCCGCGCTCGACGGCATCAATTGTGAAGCCCTCGCACGAGCACCATCCTTTGCTGCCGGCACACCTAGAGACTTCTTCCACACCCGAGGATTGACGAAAGTCATCGGCACACCACGAGCCGCCAGAACGCCGATGATGATGCCGTAGGATTTACCGAAGGCGAACACGCCAGAGACGCCCTGATGTGGCATTGCGCCGACCTGCTCGACAAAGGCATGTCCGATAGACAGGTCGAGCATGATCGACAGCGTTACGGCGTCGATCTCTCGCTTGTTCTTGCCGTTACGCGACAGCGAGAAGGTGGGGATGTCCACCACCCTCATGCTGCCGTCGTCGGTATCCCGCAGAGCGATGGCGCCGGACAGCCCGGGATCAATCCCCGCGATCAGCATGTTCGGCCTCGCCCCGCAACGCATCGATGAAATCGAGTTGTGCTCCCACGCCGAGGGCTTCGAACGTTTCCCGGAGCCTGTCGAAGAACTGATCGCGATCATCGCCTTCGAGCGCGTATAAGCGTAGGGCGGCGTTAAAATCGCCAATCTTCATACCGAGTTCGCCCTTGATGCGGATCTGCTTGATCTCGCGAACCTGCTCGCTGATCGAAGACCGCTCGGCTTCCAGATTTGTGATCTCACGACAGCAGTGCTGAATTGTCTCCGCGCGGCTTTTTGCGTTGTGATCGGTCGGCGGAGATTCGCCGCTATCGTCGCCCCATTCCGCGTCCGCGCCGTTTTTCCGTTTGCGTGTGCGTGCCATCTGTTTTCTCCTTAGTCGCCAGCCTCCAACTGGACGGGTTCAAGGCCGCCCTCGGCGACCAACTCGCGCAATTCTGCGATAGCGCGCTCGTGATCGGCGATCAGCGCCGTCACAATCTCGCGCCGGATTTCGATGGGCAGATTGGCCACCCTCTCTCTCGGGAATCGTTTGTCGCCAGTTTCCACCGCCGAGACGTATGCCGTCGAGACGCCCCAGATATCCGCTATAGCCTTTTGCGGCAGACCGAGGCGACGCCGCGCCAAGGTCATCGCCTCGCCCGGAGACATACCGATATCGCTCATGGGGAAGGAGCATAGGATGCTACTTTGAAAAAATCAAGCATCCCGGTTGACATTCAACCAAAGTGGCTTATTATCTCCCTCGCCGCCGCGTCTCCCGCCCCACCCCGGCGGTCGCCGGTCCCCACCGGAATAGAGATCGCGGCGGCGGGGAGATTTTAGATTGGCCCTATTGCCATTCACCTGTCAGCAATGCGGCAAATCCTGCTTTAGGGAAGCAGGAGCGGTCAATCGCGCTCGGGGAATTGGAGCGCCGCTATATTGCGGCCAGATTTGTGCAGGGTTGGCGCGCCGCAAGCCGCCGAAGACCGATGCTCAAAAGAAAGCTGAGAAGGCCACCTACGATAAGAAATATCGTGAGCGGAATCACGCGCTACTTAAGCGGAAAAAGGCAGACCACTTCCAGCGCACCTATGACCCGGTGGCGGCAGCGGTAATCCGGAAAGCACGGATGCCGCAGCATGTGGAGTATTGTCGCCAGCCGGCCTATCGAGCGAAGAAAGCCAAATACGATCAAGCACGGCGCGATGCTCAGTACGGCGAGTTTGCTGAGGCCGCGAGGCTGACGATCGAACTCAACCGAGAGATTAAAACGAGGAGCAGCAACTATGAAATCCGTCGCCAAAACCAAACCGGGAACAAAGCGCAAGAGCGGGACCGCCGTTCAGAAGGGCCGAAACGCGACGACTCTTATAAGGCCGCTGACAGCGAGTAGCCTCAAAGACATCCTATGGGAGACACTGAACGACGTGAAGACCGAACAGATGCTCCCGAATCGGGCGGACGCTGTTGCGGCGCAATCCCGTGAAATCCTGCGCACGATCAAGACCCAAATGCAGATCGCCGGCCAATCAAAACGGGGATTGCCGCAGGAAATTATTGATTTCTCGGAAAAGTGATGACCCACCTCACCGAAGCGATCATCGCCCTTGACCGAAGCCTCGAAGCGAACGGATCGCTCCTGCGCTCGGATTATTGCCTTGTCGCCGCCGGGCATCTGCGCCGGGCCGGGCTCCACGGGCACGCGGAGCTCGCCGCAGCCTTGGCTGAGGTCTACCACGGCGACGGCTGCGGGGTGCGGCGGCTCCATGACGAACTCTGCGCTCTCGAAGCGCGCGCCCGAGCCTTCGGGGCGGATAGCGGCTTCACCGAGGCAGAGATCCTGGCCGGGTTGGTTGTGCCGGTATTGGTGACGCCGTGACTGGCGCCGAACTGCGCGCAGAGGGATGGCACTCAGTGGCTGAGGGCGATCTGCCGAATCCCAGCGAGATTGTTGAGTTTGCGCGTGACGAGAACGTGCATCGACAGGCTCCGTGGTTTGGTCGTTGGGCGGATCTTCTCCCTGAGTTCAACGCGGCTGGTCTTTGGTGGAGGAAGCCATGAACACCGATATTATTCGCGCTTCTATCTGCCGCCAATGGCGCGAGCGTCTTATAGAGGAAGCGCAACGTCAATGTCGCACAGATGACCCCATCAAGATTGGCTCTCTATTAGCCAAACTGACGAACGATTACTCGGTAGAAATTGAACGAGACATCGCCGATGAGATTGAGGCCCTAAAGTTGCGCCAAAGTGAAGATGATGAATAATATAATCCGATGGCCGACCGAATTGGAGTCGCACGAGGCCGAGTTCGACGAGGCGATGGAGACGCTGGACCGCCTCGCCGTGCCCGACGCTACGGGTGTGGCCTACGCTGAGGCTGCGGCAGGCGACAGGTCCATCGCGCGGGCGGTCATCGGCTGGCTCTGTGTCCTCGCGTGCGCGCTGATGGTCGTCGCGCTGATGGCTTGGGCCACGCCATGAGCGAGAAGCGCAAGCCCGGCAGGCCCCGGCAAACGCACTGCAAACGTGGCCACTCGCTTGAGGACGCCGCACCCTTACCGAATGGGCAACGGAGATGCCGACAGTGCTATTCCGCACATATGCGGCGCTACTTCCAGACCATCAAGGCTGATCCGGTCAGGTATGAAAAACGGAAGGCGCGGATTAATGCAGCCCGGCGAAAACTTATTGACAGAGGCCCGGCAGATGCGCCACCCTGAAATGGCGAAGGCGGGGAGAGGTGTAAACTCTCGACCCGCCCTCTGGACTTCGCTCGGCGGCGACCGGCGATTTCCTGCGGGTTTTATAGCGCGGCCCGGCGTGAAGGGCAACCCCTCGCAGGAACAAACTCGATGCCGCCGAGCGCATAGCCGCTCTGGCGAGCGCAGATGCGACCGTTCGGGGGAACGGCCGCTGGGGGCGCGAACGCGCGGCAACGCAGGCCAAAGACGCGGATGGTGTATCCGCGGACAACCCGGCTGTCGATGCGCTCGGCTCCGGGGATGTCGTAACCGTCGTATGTGGAACAGCCGTAAGCGAGGTACAGGATGACCGCCTCCGCCAAACACCAGGGCGAGCAAGAGCGCACTGCGAAGCCGGCTCCGTCGAACACGCAGATCCCCTCGGAAGGGGGGACTCTGCCTGCCTCTCCATCGAACACATAGGGAGTTAAACCACATGGACGCGAGAGAGTTGGCCGTACAACTGCATGGTCGAGAGTACCGCGACGAAACCACCGACGCCGAGGAATACGAAGCCAAACTCAACGGCCTTGTGATTGTCTTCGGCGCTAGCGATGACCTCATGGAGTTTCGGGGTGCCGTCAACGATGAAATCGGCGCATGGGAAGGTGCGACGGCGTACTTCACAAAATCCGGTCTCTTGGTGAACGAATGCGATAATGAGGATTGCCCCCATTTCAAGCGGTTAATGAAGGCGGCGTCCACCATTGACGCCAAGTGGGACACGGAGGGCTATTCGTGGGTCTATGAGACTACCATTCCTCACGTTTCCTTCGACATTTTGGAGGACGGCGAAAAATATTGTCGGGGCATCGTGTTCGCGCTGTCGGACGTGACCGAGCGATGAGCTATGACGAGGAATGCTACAAGCTGGCCCAACACTTTCTCGGTAACGGGCCGGAACTGCACGCGCTCGCTGATCGGCTCGCTCAGGAGGTCCAGCAGCGGATCGAGGACTGGCTGGAGTACGAGCGGGACCGGATCGCCAAGGAGATAGGGGATGGCTGAGCCTCGCGAGGGCTACTGGATGGTCAGACTCAGGCGTGACGGGCCCGAAGTGCCAGCGCGACTATTCTGGTGCGACCATGAGCCGGGAATACCTGAGAACAAGCTCGATAGATGGCCCATGCCATACCTTCAAGGGCAGATCGGCACCGACCTCGCCGACCCATACGAAATTTGGGCGATGTTGGAGTTCGTCGAAGCGACCCCAGCAGAACAACGGCGCATGGCGAACCCGCCGCCGGCAGATCGCGCTCCACGCAGCGGTCGCCAGCAGGCGCTTCAGACAGCCCCGATGGCGAAGTGGCGGCAAGAACGAGCGCGTCGGATCACCGAGGCTGACTGGCGATACGAAATTGCAGATTTGGAACATGCGCAGAAATGGCGCCCTGAAGAGCCGAAGGTGCGGCCGAAAGAGCGTATTCGCCTCGACCAACTCCCAATCCCGTTTTAGAGGAGCACATCATGTCCGACGCGCTTGACGCCAATCCCAGGGCTGTAATCGGTGGTAACCTTCCGCCTCTCGCTGAATTGCTGCCGGTCGAGACAGCGGAAATCGAAAAGAAAGCCGGGGATCTGATCGGTGGTGTAGAGCGCGCCAAGGTCACCGACCAGGAGAGCGCGGGACGCGCTACCTTATTAGCAGGGATGATCAAGAGCCATCTCGCCACGATCGACGACGCCCGCGCATCCCGCAAGCGTCCCTACCTTGAGGCCGGACGCGCAGTCGACGCGCATTTCAACGGCATCGCCGCTCGCCTCGCCATATTCGATCCGGAAAAGAAGGTGATAGGCGGCCCGCTGTTCACCGTACTTGGTATGGTGGACAAATTCCGCCGCGACGAGGAAGCCAAAGCTGAGGCCGAGCGGCGTCGGCTGGAGGAAGCCGCCCGGGTCGAGCGCGAGAAGGCCGCCGCTGCGGAACGTGCTCGCCGTGAAGCTGAGGAGCGCGAAGCCGCTGCCGCCCGCGAAGCCGCCGAGCGTGTACGGCGGGCGGAGGAAGAAGCGCGCCGGGCCGGTGATCGCGAGGCAGCAGCCAAAGCTGCCCAGGCCCGCGCCGAACAAGCCAAGGCCGAAGCGGAAGCATCCGAACGCCGCCTAGCCGCAGACATCGAGGCGCGCCGCGCTGCGGTAGCGTCCGCCGAGCTTGATCGCCAAGCCGCCGCCGTGACGGCGAAGGCGATCGACAGCGGTCTCGGCGTCAAAGCGAGCGGTCGGAAGGTCTGGAAGGTCGAGATCTACGACCTCACCGCTGCGATCCGCCACGCTCGCAAGGTGGACGAGGCAACCGTCCGCGCTGCCGTGCAGCAGATATTCGACCGGCAGGTGAAGGCTGGCGTCCGTACCTTGCCTGGCGCACGGGTGATCGAGGATTCGACCACCATCATCAAGAGCGTCGTGTGATGATCGAAGATATGTGGACGGCGATCAAATGCCCAGAATGCGCGGGCATCGGCAGGGTCGAAATCTCGCACGGCCATGACCCTTATCGCGGCGAGATCATTTCGGTCGACATCTGCCCCGAGTGTGACGGCATCGGCGAGATTGCGGTTGAGCCGATCGAGCAAGGGGACTTGCCCGATGGCCCGTAGCAAACTCGTCGACAATCGAACGATGCGCGCGGAACGGATAGTCGATGTGGTGCTTGCCGAATTTGGTCAGGCAATCATCCGCAAGATATCGATCCGTGAAGCGATGGTAGCGGCATGCGCCGCCGCGCTCATAGATCGGGATAGCCAGCAGACGCCTTGTTTATCGGCGCTTGCAAGTGGTGACGCTTGCCAGCCTGACGAGACGCTAAAACGGTGCGCGATCTGCGGCTTTGTCGTCGATACGAAATACGCCGCTACAAAGCCGACCGTGAGGATGCGACCATGACCAGCCGCAGCAAACTCGTTGATATCGAGGGCGAGCTCGTGCCGCCGCGAGAAACCGAGAAAGCGTATCGGTTCTATGACGGCAGGACGACCGTCTGGCTCCCCAAGAGCCAGTGCCAATGGGACGAGGAGGCGGGCACGATGACGATGGACGAATCGCTGGCGACAGAGAAGGGGTTGGTGTGATGGTTGAGAGATTGGGCGACGCTCCGATCGAGGACGCATATCGCGAGATGATGAACCAAATCGCGCGGATGCTCGACAACGCCTTCAACAAGGGGCCCAAAGGCAAAGAGCGCAAGACCGGCTTCGTCCTGCTCGTTTTCCCCTTCGGCGAGCACGAGGGGCGCTGCAACTACATCAGCAACGGCGCCGATCGCCGGGATATCGTTGTGATGTTCAAGGAGCAGATCAAACGCTTCGAAGGCCAACCCGATATTGGTGGCACCGCATGACCGAGCAACTCGAAAATGCTGAGGCGCTCCCGCCCGGCGAGTACGCGATCGTCGAGTTATTCGGACACACGACGCTGATCGGCCGCATTGCCGAAGTCGAGCGCTTCGGATCGAAAATGCTGGCGATCGAGCCGCTGTTCAATCGCGTGCTGCTACCCGCCGTCTTTCACGGCGGCGCTGCGATCTATCGCCTGACGCCATGCTCTCCTGTCGTCGCATGGGACCGGCAGGCGAGGCGGCAGTATGAATTGCCGCCGACGATTTTCGCGACAATCCCGCTGGCCGCTTTGCCGCCCGTCGAGCCTGCGCCTCGCTACAACCCCCTCGACGATGAGGAGCCGTTCTGATGCCCCGCAGTTTCGGCGAGACCAAGGATTGTTACGGCTGCCGCTTCTGGTCTGAGATGATCGCGAAATCCGAAGGCGGCGGCTCGGTGCAGGCTCTTTGCCTCAGCGAGACCGGCCCAAACCACGGAAAGTACGTGAGCGGGCGCATGACCTGCGAAGCATGGGCCTCCGGCCACCATGGGGCCGTCGACGATCCGCCGAACTACGGCGAGGAAACGCGCGCGCTCTATGAGCGGGAGGCGACCGAGCGGCACCCGAACGGCCAGCATATGTGGTCCGATGACGGCATGCTCCTCGACGAGAACGGCAACCGATCAATCTTCGATGACGTGGATGAGTGACAATGGCCGAGAAACACGAATCCTGTCCCGACTGCCACAAGCCGCTACGAGGCGCAGGCTATGACCTGCAGCATTGCCCCTGCGGATGGGATGCCCTTGAGGGTCTCCGGGGCGACGTGTACCAAGGCACTATCGCTCGGCTGGAAGAGAACATCGCCATGATCGACCAGGGCGCGGCCTTGGCGTCGATCGCAATCAGCCTCAAGCGGATTGCCGACGCCACGGAGCAGATCGCCGGCTGGCTCAACGGCGATGGCGTGAACCTGACGATCGACCGGCTCTCCGGGACCATTCACGATTCCATCTACAACGCGATTGTAGGAGGACACCGGAGATGAGCTTCTGGTGGCTTCAGCCCGGTTGGACCGAAACCCTCTGCGGGAATTGCGGGGCGAAGATTTGGCCCGAGGGCGATCCCGATCACGGTCTCTGCTATCCGTGCTGGAATGCGCAATGGGAACAGGCCCATGGCCAGGAGCAGTTCCCCGAAGAGTTCCCCGAACCCGAGGACACAACCCAATGAACGACACCGCACCGGTCCCCGCCCTTCCGGCTGATCTCGCTCAAGAGACTTCTATCGGCGACCTGCTCAGCCCGAAGCGCGAACTCGCGCCATCGCTGCGCATCCTGCTCGACGAGCGGCTTTACGAGTCGATCAAGAGGTTGAGCGGAATCATGTCCAGAGACTCGGTCTTCACGCCGCGTCACCTTGCCGGCAAGGCCGAGGCGTGTTTCACGGTGATTACGCAAGCGGTGACGTGGAACATTGATCCAAGCTTCGTCGCCCGGAGCACATACCAGACACCGGGCGGCTCGGTCGGCTTCGAGGGCAAGCTGGTGCAGGCGATCTTGGAGCAATCTGGTCGGTTCATCGGTGCCCCGAAGGCTACCTATGTCGGCGACTGGTCGAAGGTGATCGGCAAGTTCCAGAAACAGACCAGCCAGAAGGGCAACGAGTTCATCAAGGCGACATGGACGCCGGAAGATGCGAAGGGGCTCGGCATCATCATCAGCTGGCGAGTGAAGGGCGAGGATGAGCCCCGCGTATGGCCCGGCGAGGATGAGCCGTTCTATCTCGTGCAATGCTTCCCTCTCAACAGCCCGCTCTGGGGCAGCGACCCAAAAACACAAATCCGCTATCTCGCGATGCGTCGGTTCGCGACGGGCGTGGCGCCGGGCATCCTCGGTGGCATGCCGTTCGATCACGACGAGTTGATCGACGCCTCCGAACTCGCAACCGACGTGACACCGCCCCCGCGGCCGAAACGGTCGGACTTCAAAGATCCGGCCGAATTGGTCAGCGATGCCATCACCGAGACAGAGCAACATCCCGACCCCTTCGAAGTGATCGACATGGTCGGCAACGTCGTCCTCTACGAGACCGTGGAGACAGCGGTCTTTGCCTACCGAGCCGCGCTGGAAGAGGCCAAGAACGAAGCGGCCTTGACGACGGTGTGGGACAACAACCAGGGCCTCATGCAGCGGTTGGACGAGACCGGGCACGACGCGCTGTCGAAGGAACTGAGCACCGAATACGGACTGGCGCGGCAGGCAATGGCGGCTCGGGAAGCAGCTGCGCGCGAGGCCGAGGAGAAAAAGACGCAACAAGCTTCGCCTCAGACCGAGGCGGAGCGGCCTGGGGAGGAACCGCATTCGACTGCCAAGCCCCCCCAGGCTGCGGAACTTGGAAAGGAGATGATGCCCAATGCAGCCGTGGAACCCGACCCCACCGATAAAACGGCGCCCCCGGTAAAACGGGGGCCACCGCCGCCCAAGGCAGCACCGCCGGCAGAACCCGGCCAGCAGCGCCTCGGGTTCGGCGTCCCGGCTGACGAGCGCATGCACCCGAGCCTGGAATTACCGCCCGTCATGGTGCGCGGGGAGCCGGAATGGCACATCTGGACGGTCTCTGTCTTCCTGCCGGAATTGCGGAAGATGACCAACAGCGATGATTTAGCCACCATGATCGGGGACAATGACGAGCACCTGAAAGCGGCTCGCAAGGAGATCGACGTCGCCGACCTGAAAGAACTGGACGCGGCCATTACGAAGCAATGGGACGAAATCGGAAAGGCTGGATGATGGAACAAATGGAATGGCGTACCACAGACAAAGCGGCAACTGACCTCGCTCGTCAACTTGCCGCTGTTACCCAACATTCTGAGACCCCATGACCGAGATCCACCGCAATCCCCGCTTGGCGCGCCGCCTCGGTGTATGCCTCACGCTGCCTCTGGCCTTGGTGTTCCTGGTTCACGAGTGGCCCGATGGGTACGTTGAACGGGTTATCTGGCATGATGACATCGCGATGTGCGAGGACGTTGCGAGGCACATCACAGATGATTTGAAGCATCCATCACCTTCCATGCTATGGGGATTTACCCACGGCGGCTCTCTTCCGTCCAAAACTTACTGTGTCGAAGGCGATGGCGGTCGGGTGAGCGAGAACATCGAGAGCGCGCCGCGATGACCCGCGCCTCGCCCCGCATCCCCCGCACCGTCCCCAAGGGGAAGCGAAAGCCGAACCTACGGCGGGCGGCGCAGCATCTTGCCTTCGTGCGTTCGCTTGGGATCTGCCTAGCCTGCGGGGCGCGCGGCCCGGTCGAGGCGATGCACGTTCGCGGCGGGACCGATGGGGGCACCGGCATGAAGCCGAGCGACAAGTTCTCCGTCCCTGGCGATCACGCCTGCCACATGAGGCAACACCAAATCGGCGAGGTCGCGTTCTGGGGTCAACTCGGCATCGACCCGCTCAACGTCTCACTCCGACTATGGACCGTCTCGGGTGACGTGACCGCCGGCATCCGAATCATCGAACGCGCGCGGCAGGCTATCGAGTTGCGTTCGCGCTCCCCGAGCATTTGAGGATGAGGATAGCAGCATGAGCGTCGCAATTCTGTTCGCCCTCGCGATGAGTTTTTGGTTCTGTGGCGTGCTTGCGTATTACAAATGTCGCGAATGGCCAGAAGGCTATAACACGATAGCGAAGGTTATGGTGAGCGCGTCATGGCTCGGACCGGCGGGAATGTGTGCAGGCAGGTGGGCGGCAACACAACCGCAGGTTTTTGAGGATAAGCCGAACCGCAAATCAGGGGGAACGCCATGACCGACATCGACGATCTGATCCGACGGCTTGAGGCCGCGAGCGAGGGGAGCGAAGAACTAGATCGCGCTATCGCTACGGCCACTATGGGCGAGCCGATCGAATATGTCGTCCTTGACGGTGATCCTAGCCAAACCGCAATCCCGATGTGGCGTTATCCCGATATGTCGCAGGGGACCGAGTTGCGATTCAGCCGTTAGCTCGACGCGGCTCTGACCCTCGTGCCCGAGGGGTGGTTCTGGCGTTGTGGTCGCACGTCGATTTTCCAGGCGTGGGCACTTGTTCATAAGACGCATCCCGATCATGGCGACCCTGGACACAATGAGTTTGGATGGCACCGCGATCATAATGGACCCCCCTCAACCCCCGCGCTCGCCATCTGCATTGCCGCGCTCCGGGCTCGATCAGCATGATCCGCTGGCTCCGCGCCTGGTGGGCCGCTCGGCAGCGCGCGATCGACATGGAGATCCTCTGGCCCTCATGCCTAGAGTTGGCGCCCGATCTCGACCATGCGAAGGCCGCCTTTGCCTTTCACGCCTTCAACGATCCGGCTTGGCTGATCCTTGGCGAGGCCGAGATCCAGCGCCGGATCGACGCTCTCCGGTAGAGAGTATCAGCATGAGCAAGAACATCCGCAGCGCCGAGTGGGATCGCGACTGCCGCGCCCTCATGGACGGACTCCCTGCCACCATCGCCGGCCGCCCCATGCCGGCGGGGAGGTCATGGGATCTGAGGCTGACCCAGCGCGCCGTCGATTGCCTCTATATCGCCCTGTCGTACAGCCTGCGGGAGCGCACCGACATACCGGAGCCGGCCCCGGTCGAGGCTGGCAGCGCGGTCAGCGATGATGAGTTGGCGCGGATGCTCGTCCCCGCTCTCGTCGCCACGATACGAGCCGCATTCAAGGAGTGAGGCCGATATCCAACGGCAGATTGATAACCTAAGATGACCTTCCAGCGACTTCGGGAGCGCACAGAGGGGGGTTGGGTGATCCATGCGGATAATGCCGCTTTCGACGCGACCCTGTGCGGCTACGCCTATGAGGGATCTTGTGTTGAGGGCGAGGGCGACAGCGGCGTCGAGCCCGTAGCGCGCGGCAAGATCAACTGCGCCGACTGCCTGCGGATCATCTGGCATTGCCAGGGCATCCCCCAGCGGGTGCTTGCGCCTCTCGATGGCAAGGCCGATCGTGCACATATCAAGCGGAGTAAATGACCATGCCAATGCAAACCCAAGCCGCCGCCCGGCTCGCACCACTGCTGCGCGATGCCGCCCTCTGGAGGAAATGATATGCCTGATGTCCACGCCGCAGCAGGCGATCTCGTCGAGATCACGGCGCACTCGGTAGACGCTCCATCGCAGACCATGATCGCCAAGATCATGACGAAGGATCCGGCTGGGAAGTACGAAGTGCAACTCGCCGGCGAGCCGTTCATGCGTGGCCTGATCCGAATCGAGGATTACGAGTGGTCGCACGACACGCGGCGCTGGCGGAAACGGGAGGCGGCCGATGTCAAGGCGCCGACACCAGCACCGCGGCTGAAACTGATGGATCATCGCGCACCGAAAACAGGAGCCGACGATGCCGGCTGACCCCACCCCGGAGACGGTCGACGCAGAGCATGAGGCGCAGATTCGCGAGTGGCTACTTATGCCCGGTGTCAGGGAAAAGGGGGAAAGTGCGGGCGACTCTTGTGGTGCGTGTCATTTTTTGCTCCGCCTCCTCGATACGGAGCGAGCCGAGGTCGCCGATTGGCGGCAGCGCTTCGACCGCTTCTGGGAGGCACAGATGCGGGGCGTCGAGGCGTGGCGCGCGGCGCACCCCGGCAACGAGTTGGTCCTGCCGGACATGGCGCAGATGACCGAGTGGCTGGTCGGGGAGATCGCGCGGCTGACGAAGGACTGCGAGACGCTGAAGGTCCGTATCAAAGCAGAGACGGCCAAACTCGACGTATACGAGCCGTTGGCCCCTTGGAAGACGAAAGACCGCCGAATAGGCCAAGGGCGCCGACAGGGGATCGTGCCGCGCGACGATGGGACCGAGCGTCGGGGTGGCAAAGATCGGCGGGTGGCGGCCCAGCCCGGCGCCTCGCGTCGCATTGCTATCCTCACGGAAAACTTTAGCGACAAGACCTATCGCGATGGCTATGTGGCCTCACATACGCGAGGCGTCCTCGCACAGCAGATGCGTAATTTTCGTGGTAATCGTTCACAGGAAGAATTTGCCGCGAACCTTGACACGCAAAAAACGATCATTGGGCGCCTGGAGAATCCGGCATATAGCGGGTGGAGCCTTAGAACGTTGCTAGAGATTGCCCGTAAAATGAACGTCGCTGTCTTCTGTCGATTTGTTGATCTCCCAACATTTTTACATTTGACTGAAGACTTGTCGGACAAAGCGCTAAATCCTGCGTTTGATGTGCCTGCGGAGACGGCCCCGCCCGGCACCTCGGCGATGGAGCGCGTCTACAAGGCTTATCGTGATGCAGCCGAAGACGAAGTAGCTCGCGGGAGCTTACCGGATACGCTTGCCTACTATGCCCGCCTCGTCGAGCAGGCCGAGCGCGAGGCCCGAGCGGGATATGTGGAGGAATCCCGCAGGCTTCGGGAGGAGGCTGTCGCTGCAAACCGGCGCGAGGCCCACGCTGCCGGCGTCATCGAGGGCACTGAGCGGGAGCGTCAGCGCTGCGCGTGGTGGGCACGAGCACATGCGACGCATCCCGATATCAGCGCGACCGTGATAGCGATTGAGAGCGGAGGACCTAAGCGATGAGCGAACGTAACGATAGACCCTCAGAGAGATCGGCCGGATTCTACTGGGTAACGGTCGGTGAGGGTTGGCCTCAGGTTGCTTATTGGTCCCATCTCGGTGAATGGTCGTTGTGTGCGAGAGATCACGGAATAACACTAGGTGACGATCACTTTTCTAAAATCGGAGAGTTTATTCCTCCGCCGGATAAGGAGGGCAGCATCATCGAGAGGTGGACGTGTTTCCACTGCGGGGAAACCTTTACGGATCGAGAGGCCGCCACCCTTCACTTCGGGCGAGACGAGATGGCATATGCGGCATGTCAGATCGACATCGCCAAGTATCGCGAAATGTCTGAACTCCACGAACGCCACCTTGCCGAAGATAGCGATGCCGACCGGCGCTATTACCGCCAGCAATCTGAGCACGTTATCGCTCTGCAAAGAGAAGAAGAGAAAGGCTATGCGCGGGGGTTGGCGGATGGTCGTGTTGAGGGCAGCACGATCGCCGAGCCCGAGCGCCAGGCCATCGCCCGGATCGCGCGGGAAACAGCACACCCCAGGTCTCAGACACAAGGGAGTGCCGTGATGAACGAGATGGTCGAGCGCGTCGCACGAGCGCCTTACGAGCGCCTAGCTAAACGACGCGGTAGCTTTGTCAGGACATGGGATGCGTTACCAAAAAGAGGACAAGAATACTATCGTGCCGATGCCCGCGCGGCCATCGCGGCGATGCGCGAGCCGACCGAGACTATGCTGGCGATCTGGGCCGATGTCGGCGATACGCGAGAGAAGGCTGCCCATCTCTGGCGCGCGATGATCGACGCGGCGCTCGCGGATTAACCGCCCATCGCTGCGAAATGAAGATGCTCGCCCTCGTCGCGGCCCTCGCCGTGCATCATTGCCATCTGGCCTGCTCTGCCGGCCTGATCGCACATTTCGAACGAGAAGTCGGGCCCGGCCTCGATCCCACCGCGAGCAGCCGTCTCGGAGAGGGCTTCGGGGCGTGGACCGGCAAGCGGCGCAAACGTGCCCGCGCTGTCCTCGGTCGCCATTGGAGCGACGGGCAGGCGCAGATCGGCCACATCTTCACCGAGCTCCGCGAGTTCGGCACGCTGGATCGGCTCCTGGCCGAACGCGACCCGGCCCGAGCGGCAGAAATCTTCTTCCACGGCTACCTTTGGCCCGATAGGCGCAGGCCGGTGCCCGCCGGATGCGAGCGGCGGGCTCGCGAGATCTACCGCACAATCGCTCATACTCAACCGTAAAAGGAAAAATCCTATGGCCTCTACAGCCGAAAGCCTGCGGGTTCTCCGCGCCGAACTTGGCTGGCGATTGGATGATATCCGCAAACTATTCCGAGACGACATCAAGATTACGCTGGTGATCCGAAACACTGCCCATGATGACCGAGACGTAGTAATGGGGGACGATGATCCCGAATCTGTCTGTCGGACAGTGAGGAGCATCGCGGATCGGCAACACATTCATATTCCGCCGGACGCTCAACCACAAAAGTCTGAGGAGGGCCGAAAATGAGCCGTCTGAATTGCTACGCCGAGGAGATCACAGGTCGCGTCGAGCTCGTATCGAAGCGCACCCAATCCGGCGATTTCGTCGGCATCAGGATCTTCCTCAAATCCCCGGAAGATCTAACCGCGCCGAATGCGCTCGACGACAGCGACTCGGCGGTGACCTTCTGGTTCTTCAGCGAGGAGCACCGGAGGGAATGGTGCGCCAGGATCGGCGGGTTGGCGTGATCGATGCGCCGGGCTATTGGATGAACGAAACAAGCGGAGCTTTGCGCCCCGCCGTCGAGGCCTATCTCACGGGCACCGAAATGTCGAGCACCCACGTCGCCGCGATGCGGGCATACCTTCGGCAGTGGATTGCTGCGCCGTCGTGGCGGGGGCCTAGCATTGACGAACTTCGCGCATGGATCGACCGCCTCGATAGTCGAGAGGCTATCCGTGATTGGCTTATGATGGCCGACGAAGCGGGGATCGACCCGCTGTGATCCCGGCGCTCGGTTTCGGTCCAGTCGTCCTCTGCGCCGTCGAAGATCGTCATGTGCAAGGCATCCCGCCATAGAGATGTGTCAAAGGAGAATCCCCTGACCATTTGATGAGAATGCTCTCGCGCTCTTGCTTGAATTACAGGAGCCGCAGATCACCCGGAGGTTATCGATCCGGTGCTCTCCGCCACGCGAGAGCGCCATCACATGATCGATGGTCTTTGGTCGCGCTTTGCAGAACCGCCGACCGCAGTCGGGGCACTTTTTGGCGAGGGCCAGAAGCTCAACTATCTGCTTCGTTGAGACACTACTGCGCCCAGCCCGCTTAAGCGCCTTACGGTTTTTACTATCCGCCCGATGCGGGAGGGGATTTAGAGCACGTCTCGCGCGCGCTCCCCTAGCCACCCTCTCTTTCACCTCTGGACGTTGATTATATTCTTTGACCTTCGCAAGTCTCTCGGGCTTTCGCACAGCAATAGCCTGCCGCTCCCGCCTATGCGGCGTCCTCCCATATTCCCGAAAATATGCATTGCGTTTTTCTCGAATGCCGGGGCGTTCCATCCGCAATCGATGAGCGATGGCAACACATTGCCGACAACTCCCTTGTTTCCGATCTTTAGCTACCGGATGATCATAAAATTCGCTGGGCGGTTTAACTTCTCCACATTTTGCACAGGCTTTAGCGACAGCATCCCGAAACACTGTTGGTCGCCACGCATTTTTACATGCACTGCATGTGCCATTCCCCGTGCGGCGTTTAGCTAAATGCCCGCGCGAGCAGGGTCTGCCCGTATAGTAAAATGGTGCCTTTATTGCCTTTGCCGCCGTCATTGACGTTGGCAATTTGTCGATCATTGGCAAGGCGGAGAACCCCATAAGTGCTGGAAAAACCATCCTACGAAAGCGCCCGTCAAAAAAATGAAGATCGGGAAGCGCTTGGTCGTCGCCCTGATCCATTCGGTGAGGGTCTGGCGATGGGTGATGAGTGCCCAACCCTCATGCGCTGCAAAGACGCTGCCGGCGATCACGAACACGATGGTGAGTTGCAGCGGCCACGATTGTAGGATGACGCTCACGGCACGAATCCCGTCGGCGGCCAGTCCGTTCCCGGAGTCCCGGCGACCGGAATAGTGAGCACCCGGCGATCCGACAACGGCCTGACACCGGCATCGACCGGCGGCCCACCAGTCGGCCCAACAAGCGGCATTCCATCACGCGGTGCGGCGAAGTTATACGCCTCCCAGGTTTTACGCCCCCTGGCGAAGTAGAACCGCTCCATATCGCCGCCTTGAGTAGGCTGGCTGTAGTGCTCGCTGATGATCGAGTCGGCGACGAGGCCGCCCGGATATGTCACGGTAGCCTCGCACGCGCGCCCGAGGGAATCCACCTGCGTCCAGCCTTGCGAGCAAGGGATCGTGTATTTGTTGAACAAGCCCCACTCGGCGAAGCGCTGGATGCCCGGCTGACTGCCGTCCTGGGTGCAGCAAATCGAGACGGTCGTGCCGTCGCTCACGTAGACCTCGCCCCCGTTATCTGCCGGATGGGTCGGGTAGGTCCATGCCGTGACCCAGAAACCGCGAGGGTCCGAAAAGCTGTACTCGACCTGATCCTGGCCGTCCGAGAAGGCGCCGTCTCCCACCAGGTACACGGAGAGATCCGGGATGGTGACGACGGGCGGAGGGGGAGGTGGAGGGCCGCCGCCGCTGCCACAGCCGGCGAGCGCAGCGAGGAGGAAGATGGCGAGGGGACGCTTCATGCCTGCGATATATCCCGGAACTCGTCCGTTCCCGCAACTTGGCGCAGCGCCCATTTGTACGGGTACGGGGGCTCGTCCCAGCGATACGGCTTCGGGTAGCGGTTGTCGAGGATCCATGTCTCTCCGCCAGCCTCGGCAGCCAAGACAGCGTGATAATCCCCCAACTCGTCGTAGCAGAGCACGACCGAGAGATCAGCTTTCGGCCACCCCTGGTCGACCAACTCAGTCGCTTTGGCGATGGCGTAGTCCCGACATAAAAACCCCTTTCCATCGGGGCGGACCTTCCACGTATCTGGCAACTCGCCGAATGCCGGATTATCCGCAACGTAGGGCACAGCGTTCACGCTCGCGTTGGTGGCCGTGAGTTGGGACAGTTGCTCTTGGGAAGCGGGCATTTTAATGGACCTTAACGGGGATATAACTTTTGAAATTCGGTGCGAGAGAGCACGCGGGCTCGCGCAAACCAAACGTTGTATGGCCAGTGTTCGGCCGGGTGCCTCGCGTCGTCTTTAATGGTTCCATCGCTCATTGCGCACCGTATCGTATCGCAGCCGCTTCCTGGGTTTTGGTACGCTTGCCGCCATACGCAATAGGCAACCACTACCGCTTTGGTGGGATCGCCGAGACACGGGCCTGGTGCAACGTCGTCGTGAGTTATTCCACAATGAACGCATGGATCGCCAAAATGGCGCAGGCTCTTCCGACGCTCCATATCGCCTCGGATGATATCTATACGTTCATCGCGCATCGCCTCTTGCCGCTCAAACTCGGCGAACCATTGAGGGGTGCTCATGGGGTAACGTCTCCATTAAGACACAATAAAAACGCATGACCTACCTTCCTAAGTGACAGGCTGGCTCGGCCGGGTTTGCGAGACAAAACGCATGGAACCCCGGCTCATACTGCCCCGCACCGGTAGCCTGCGGCATATCGGGACCACGAGGGGCAGGCGTCGTCGCCTGACATGCCGCAAGGGCGAGCAGCAGGGCAAGCGCAACGGTGCGGGCGACCGTCGTAGCCGCCTCCGTGCCGAGGATGTCGGGGTTCATGGCATCACCGAGATTTGATGTCGTTGGGTGTGCCTGGCCGTGCCCAGCACTCTGATCCGGTATTCAGCTTCTGCGCTTCCAGGCAGGCTTCTTGCGACGGCATTTCGACATAGGTCTTGTCGTAGTGTGCCTGGAAACCGGGGAAAATTCCTGGATCACCAGCGCAGTTGCTACAACTGCTCATCACGATAAACCAGACCACAGGTGCACTCATGGCGTCCTCATCGGCTGCGGCGCGACGATGGCGGAGATCGGCAACTTGTTCGGCTGGTTCTGCTGCACGCTCAGGTCCAATTGCAGAACCTTGTCGCCGAACTCCAACCCGGCTCCGACGATGGACAGGATCAGCGTTGGTGCGAGCCCGCACCCGCTGAGCGCCAGCGGGGCGAGCAGGACGAGCGCGCGGATCATTTACCCGCCAGCGCCGCAGCGATCGCCCGCGCCTGCGCTACGGGCATCGTGGGGGCGGGAGCACCGGGACCGGCAGCCAGGGGAATGCCGGCTGCGCCCAGAATGCTCGGCAGCAGCGACACGCCGGCAGAGATGACCGTCCCCCACAGGCCCGGAACGTTCACTCCCAGAGCCGCCGTGATCGAGCCGAAGACGCCAGCGAAATCCGAGACGAGCGCTCCGATGCCGGAGCCGCCCGCCGCTGCCGCTGCCGTGACCGAGGCGGCAACGGTCTTCGCCGTGGCGATAAGCCCCTGCACCTTCGCAATCGTGGCCGATCCGATCCCGGCCAGCGTCCCGAGTGTCGGCGCGGCGTTGCTGAGCATGCCGGCGATGTTCTCGACATCGGTCGCGAACTGCGGGAGGGAGGTAAGGCCGGCGCAGCCATCTACGGCGATCGCCACCGGGATCATTGCTGTCGAACTCAGCAGCGCACGGCGAGAGATTTGGGTCATGGCATTTCCTTTCAGGCTGTAGCCGCCACGGGAGCGGCACGCCGTTTCTCTGTGAGCAGGCGGCGGATCTTCTCAAGGAGTTGGCGCACGGCGTTGGTCCTTTCAGCGAAACAGCAAAATGATAATCACGACCAGCAGCACGAGCCCGATCCCGCCGCCGACGTGCATGCCGCCGTAGTAGGTGCCGCCGCCGAAGCCTCCCACAAGGAGGAGGACGAGCAGGATCAGAATGAGCGGGTTCATCGACCGATGCCGAAGGCTCCGAGGGCTGCGACCAGCACATAGAGGAACAGCCCGAACCATCCCAGGTGGGGGAAGAGGGGGTGGAGCGGCGTAGGATTTGGCCGATAGATGAAAGACGCGACCAGTAGAAGGACGTCAGCAAGCACCAAGAGGAATTGACCCATACGGGGTTCTCCTATGCTACCACGCTGCCCAGGGGCGGCATCGCTGATGGCGGGGCTACCGTCACGACCGACCCCGGCGCCGAAGGGACCGCTGCCGCGAGATTGAGCCCCGCTGCGGTAGACACCATCTCGACCTTGTTCACCTCGGGCATCGCGGCGACAGTTGCGACAACGTTCGCCTGCTTGTGGGCGACGAGGCCCCAGATGCCGACGCCAGCCGCTCCGGCTGAACCTAGCAGCGTGAGAACGACGGTCGTTACCGAATCCATAACCTGCTGATTGGAGAGGATCGAGTCCGCCTCGGATTGAGTAATGTACCCCTTGGCGATTGCCCATCCGGCGACCAAGCCGCCCAATGTGGCGAGGAGCGTGCGGACGGCGCTGTTGATCTGTTGTTGGGAGGGGTTCATAGCGCGCGCTTAGCCTCCGATGCGGCCCTTGACGTTCGCATGTTCGCCTCATCGTAGCCGCGCATCAGAGCATTGGCGAACCACCCGATCATCCACTCCTCGTCGATGCCGGGATGCCCCAACTTTGCCGCCGTCTTGCAAAACGCTTCGGCCCAATCCTTCGCATCAAAGGATGGTAAGGGCCAATTCGGATCGTCTCGGCTAGAGTTTTTGATGGCCAAAGCGTAGGCCGCCATCCCATCGGGTTCGTGCTGTTCTGCATCACTCATTTCAGATACAACTCCCGTTCTTGCTCCCGGCGCTTCGCTAGGCCAGCGAGGGTCACAAGCACCCCATCGACGTGGGCCTTGTCCCAGCGGAGGAAGGCATCTGCAGCACCCTGATATTTCATCGCCCGATGAAGCCGCAAAACCGTAGATCCCTTGAACGCACCGGCACCAATGTTGAACGCAAGGCTTACCATAGCAGAAAATTGGTTGTCTGTCGTGCTTACATCATGGGTTGCGCTGTCGATCGCTGCGGAAGCCCAAGCAATATCCGAGATGAGCAGCGCGTCCGCCTGGTCTTGCGTGACTACCTGCCCCTGGTGAGCGGGGGTATGCCCGTAGCCAATCGTCCAGATGCCCGCCGGGTCGAGATAGGCCGTGAGGCGCAACCCTTCGCCCGATTTGATGATTTCGAGACCGTCCGAGTTAATTGAGCGCGTCATCCTGTCTCCCCTTCAATCGTGTTCCAAGACGCCTCTTGCTCTGCCCGCAGTTCGATCAGTCGCGCGGCGATCGTCGCTTGGTCATTCACAGCGTACCGATGCTCGGCTGGCTCGGGTCGCAACCCGCTCGGCGGTTTAGCATACGGGCACGGGCTCTTGTCCGGCGCGTGCTCGAACTGCGTGCGAAGGGTTCCGCAGGCGACGCAGCGCCCTCGGGGAAGTTGTGCGAGTTCACTTTGGCCTAGCCTCCTGGACGCGGGCGATGATCTCGCGCAGCTTATCGGGGCTGTTGGTGTAGTGCCCCTCGGCGGCGAGCCCGGCACCGTAACTCCTCCAATATTCCCTGGTGGTTTCGATGCCGCGCTGCCAAGCGTAGACCCCCGCCGCCCAAACCACGTTAATCAGCAGGCCTGCGACCACGGCTACGATGATGGGGTTGCGCCAGAAATCGCCACGCCGATGAAAACGCTTCCATGCGGGGGCGACAGGCTGGCGGACAACGTAGGGCTCGCCCTTCGGATCGCTCAATGGAAGTGTCCGTAATACCACGCCGCGGCACAGGCTCCGATTGATGCGGCACCAACAAGGGCGGCCCCCATCCGTACAATGGCCCTCCACGCCCCCTGACGCTGCTGGCGCTCGTCGATCATCGCCTCAATCTCATCCTTCATTTCCGAAAACGAATTGGCAGTTCTCGCTATGGTCGGAAGGTCTTTCGTCAATGCTATTAACTCGCTGAGTTTGGTTTCGCACCTCTGCTCCATCGAAATAATTTGCTGTAATACGTTATTGACGACATGAATATTAGACCTGATAACCCCCGTATCTTCCTTCAGCCCCTCCACTTTCGTCTCCACAACGGCGAGACGTTCCGACTGTGCGATGACGGTGCGCGGGTCGGTCATATCCTGAGACCCATCAGATCGCATCGGTTCGCACCCTATCACAACGCCGTCGAACATCGGCCGTCCTCAGACTCTCACATTGTTACTAACACAAGGTCGTTGATTTTGTGTGAAAATTCCGTGAAAATCACGATGCTTTCACGATTTGCCAACGTCGGCCTCAGCCTCAATAACCCGCATCTGCGATAGCCGATCAGCCAAAATCCCTTCCAATTCTTTGATCCTGGCTTCGGCGGTCTCGATGGCCACGCTATCTTCATCGGCCGGCGGACGCCCCATCTCCGCGCCAAGCAATACCACCTTACGAAGCGTGGTAAGGTTTAGCCTCACCTGATCCAACTCACCCTGCCGGGCAGCGGTCATGTCGCTGTTGACAAGAGTATGGATCTGTTTCAACTGGCTTCGGGTTTCGGCCGTCGCCGCCTTGGCTTCCGTCGCAACCTCATCGGTTTTCGATATCGTAACCTGCTGTGCATCGGACAGGAGGCGGGCGGCTTCCCGTGCTTGATCTGCCGCCGCGTCCACCTTGGCCGCCACTTCTTTGCGGTCGGCTCTATCCTCGTCGCGCTCCCTCTGCCGCTGCCTGTTCGCTATACGAGCTTGGACGATCGGAGACAATGCTGCCGCCGTGACGCTCAGCGAGCCGATGATGGCTATCTCAACGGTAGGGTCCATGCTACATCGCCATTCGCTGATACTGCGCCAGCACGAGAGCCAAAGCTGCCGCGACAGGCACGGCAAACGGGGAGCAGCAGGCCGCCGCCGCGAAGGGTAGGACGAGCGTGGCGACTAGCGAGACCATTCGTTAATGATGTTTGAGTTCGGCGATTTCTGCCTGCTGTCTTTGCACGGCAGAAACTAAAACTGCGATTAGGCATTCCTGCCGATAGGATTTTGGCGTCTTCCCATCCTGCTCATAGATCGCACATTTGGGCTCGATTGCCGCTACATTCTCGGCGGAGAGACCAATCTGCGGCTGATATGCATTCCAATCAGGATCGGGGTGTTCCACGTCACGCTTGCGTGTGAAGACGATGGGGTGCAATCCCCCGATAGCCTTGAGCGGATCGTCGAGATAGTTTCCCATCAGGTTCTTGAACCGCATCGACGAAATCGTGCAGGCTGAGGTCTGCAAAAGGACCGCCCCGGTGGCGGCTCGGCACAGGAAATCGGCATTCGTCCCGGTTGTGATGCCCGTCAGCAGCACGTTTGCGCTCGAAAGCGTCGTCGCCACCGGCAGGGTCAGCACGCTCGCTGTCGTCACGCCATAGTCCCAGATGTCCGTCGCACCGGAAAACAACTCGCTCGTCGTGCCGTAGAGGCCGAGCTTACCTGCCGCCGGCAGCCCCATGCCCACGGTCGGAGCCGCCGACCCCGATGGAATGAGGTTGGTCCCCGTGATCGTACCGCCAGCAGTCACGATGCCAGGGAAATCCCACTCGTTGCTGCTCGCGATGACATGAGCCGCTGTCGTCAGCGACGCGGCGGCACCCGCTCCGCCCGCGTTGTTCGCCGCCGTGTAGATGTCCATCGCATTCGTCGAGGTGGTTGACAAGGCGAACACAAGACCCGTGCCGTTGGCGGCATATTTCCAGCCGCCGTTATAGTAGATGTTGCTCGCCAGATATTGATTTACGGTGGCAAAGGTGACGCCGGAATTGGCCCCGGTGATCGTGACTCCCGTCGCACCACCGAGGAAGTTCGTCGTGGACCCGAGCGAGACCGCCCCGCCGGCCGCGAGCGTCCCGGTCGTGGACCAGTTCGGGCAGAGCGAGGTCACGCTCGACGAGATCGCGTTCGTGAGCGGGCGGGCGAAAGCGGTGCAGGTAATGCCAGACAGATCCGCCGTATTGCTCTGCATGACCGCATCGAGCGTGTAGACGCCGACCGCGCTATTGCCCTGCACTCCGGCTGCGAACTGGCGGATCGAGGCCGTCGATCCGATGAAGACGTAGCTGGACGAGCTGTCGAGATAGACGCCCGCGCCCAGCACACCGCCCCCGTTATAGTTTCCGATGATCGTCCCGGCGATGCTGACATCCGTCCCGTTCACATAGATGCCGTTTGGCGACGACGCATCGGTCGTGTTCGAGTAGATGAGGACGCTCGGGTCGATCTGGAGTTGCGTCGCTCCAGCGGGAAAGTGGATGGCGTCGATGTTGTTCGCCCCGATCCAGGAGCCGCCCGAGAGGTAGATGTTATTATAGTTCGTCCCGCTGATTGAGCCCGACCACGTTCCCGCCGCCTCGACATTGAAGTCGTTGAAGAAGTACAGCGAATGTGTGCTTGCCGCTCCGTTCACAGCGCCAAAGTAGACAGCGTACCCCAGGAATGACCCGTATACCTCCGTATGCGTGACAAAGATCCCGTCCGTATTATCCCCGTGCAGGATACACCCGGTCAGTAGCGCGGCGGCCTTCGACGCGATGGCAAGATTGCACCCCTGCAACTCCAAATGGTCGAGCATGACGTCGGATGACTGATTTCCAGCCGTATCCGTCCCTGACATGACGATGGATTCGCCAAGCAGGTTGTCGATCAAGGAATTGTGCCCGATGTGCGCGGTGATGACCCGCGACATGCAGATGCCGCGCCACGTCTTTCTGGCTCCGTAAATCCGCGAGTTGTCGAAGACGAGATACCCGGCGTAATCGGCGCGGATCACGCAGCCCGAGGTCATCGTCGTCGTGCTGCCGAGGATGACGTTATGAAATTCCGGCTCATAGACTTTCGTCGTCTGCGAACCGTAGAAGACCTTGAACGTCGCCCCGGTGCCGGAGCCGGATGACGACAATTGCGTAATTGCGGTCGTCGGGGATGGCTGGCTCGTGCAAGAACCAACCGTGGTGATCCGGGCATCGGCGACGCCTGTACCCGACACTCTGGCAACCTTCACAATGGCATGAGTGCCACAACCATCGTTCAGCGTGATCGTGTCGTTGACGGAGTAGGTCGCCCCCGCCGTCGCGACCATGCGGACATCCGCCGCCTGGAACGGACCGATGCCACTCGCGATGACGATATGATCGGAGGTCGCGTCGCCGGTCCAGAAGAGTTGCCCCGACGATTGCGGGCCGTCGCTCTTGATATTGATCCCGAGGGCGAGGGTCAGTGTCGTGCCGTAATTGCATTGCTTCCCGGCGGGGAGCAGCAAGATGCCGCCTGCCGGGACGGCATTCGCCGCCGTCTGGATCGCCGCCGAGTCGTCCGTCGCCCCGTCGCACTTCGCCCCATAGGCCGGGTCCGTGACGGAGACGTAGTTGAGGAAGCCAAGGTTGGCGCGCGCGTTGGGCAGCGCAGCATTCGATAGCGTCGTGTTAGCATAATTGGTAAGCTGCGCGAGCGCCGCGTGGCCGAATAAAAACAGCGCGAGAAGCGCTATTGCTAAACGCTTCATTTTCACGATCCTCTCAGTGCCCCTGGTTGGCCCATGTCACACATGCCGGGTCAGTGATACAGTGCTGCCACCACCCCTCCCGCGCGCTTACGTCTTTTAATTGAGCCGAGGCCTTCTCTAGATCGTCCCTCGCCAACAGGAGCTCCACGGACACAATCGCTTCCTTGTTGCTGACCTGCTGCACCTGGGCGTCGCGCTGCTGGGCCAGAACGATGTTTAGGCATTTCAGAGCGTCAAGATCGACCCCGCCAAGCTTTATCCGCGACGGCCCGCGAGCGCACGGATTGATCGGTGCCGGTGGCTCCGACGCTTGTGCCGCACTCGTCGCTGTTGGCTCTTTCGTCACGGGGGGCTTTGTGGATGGTGGCGGCGGCGGTGCCGGGGCGGGCGGCGGAGGCGCCCCAGCAAGTCTCTCCGGCCGAACCTGAGATAACTCTTGAGCAAAGCACGGCATCGAAACTAGCAGCGCGGCGGAGATCAGAATGCCGGTGAAGAGTTTCATTCCCAATCTTGTCCCTTTAGTAATAAGGAAAATAGTGCACTGAACCGGCGATATTCACGATGATACACCCCACCGAACTGGCTAAAGATCCACAGTTGCTTGCGGCGGCTACCGTACTGCCATATCCTATCTGCCCAGCCGCTACAGTCGGCGCACCAGACCGGGCGACCGCCGCCGAATAATTTGCCACCCCGTTAACGTCGATATTAAACAGCGTGGAGTTTTGCGCAGCGTTGACCGCCTCGATCAAATTCCCCGTCGGCCCGCTGTCTGTAGCCCGGCTTAGGTAAAGAGCGCCCGTCGTACTACCATTAGCGGGCTGCGCGACCGCAATCGCACCGCCGACGACCTGGAAAAATGAAGATGTCGTAGGCAGGTTGAGCTGTAGCGTACCGAACGCTGTCTCAAAGAGAGTATCCGTTAGATTGGAGCCGCCGCTGTTCTCTGCGTTGAACGCAAGCACCTGCGAGGGCTGACTCACGCCAGTCGCTGCGCGGCCGAGGTTCATCGCGGCAGTCCTGCTCGCGCCGTCCGAGAAACTTATGCCGACATCCCACGGCTGCTGCGTCGCAGAAATGTTGATTGCGGCCTCCAAATACCCGCCAGCCACGTCCGTCAGGCTATTGTTGACGATATGGAGCCCGATCGCGGTGAGGTCCGGAGCGACGCTGCCGGTCTTGGGGACCACGTTCATGTCCAGCTCGGCGCTATACAGGACGCCGCCGCCGCCAAACCCCCCACCGGTACAGGGGAAGTCCTGGCAGTTGATGACATTGCCTACAAGACCCCACGCCTGTGATCCTGCAGCTCCCATGAAGGAGAACCCGGTAGTAGCAGCAACACCTTTGGTCGATGACAGGGTTTTGCCGTAGGCGATGAGCACCTGATCCCCGACGGTCGCCCCTCCGATCGCGCCGCTTGGAACGACCATCCCAACGACGAGGCCACTCACGAGCGGAACCGTACCGCCCAGGTACTCGTCGGACAGCGGATAATTGTTGACCATGATTCGCATCATGTCCTGATTGCCGGTATAACTGGTCCAGTTAGGACCGGCCCACTCACTGCTCAGGATTGCCCCGAGGCTACTCGGTGCCGTACCGAGCGTCACACCCGCAAAAATAGGAGTATTGCCCGATCCGAGGCCGAGGTTGTTGAGCGCAGTGGGCAGCGACACGTTGCTGGCATCGCTCGCCAAGAGCGTCTTCGATGTGCTCGGGAAGGTGAAGGTTACCGGGATGCTAGGGAAGGCGAGCGTCACAGGGCCGAGCCCGGTCGTCGTCAGTGCCCCGCCGGTAACGAGGTTGCCCCCAAAAGTCTCGGTATAACTGCCGTTGTTGACTCCGGTTCCACCATTTGCCCCACCTATGATCGGCAGGATTGACGACGAGATCAGCCCCGAAACGCCTGTCTCGACGATCGTCGAATTGCCGGTCTGTCCAACCGGAAGGCCTGCGTTCAGCTTGTTACCCGCCACACCGTTCCAAGTCGGCACGTAGCCATTCGAGCTCGACACCGGCCCGTAGACGCCCGTCGTCAGACCGGACAGCAGCGTCCCCACCGTCGTCGAATAGACCGGTGCCGAACCACGGAAGATGAATATTTGGTCGCTCGCTTGCACCGGTTGCTGCAGCGGTGGTGCGCCGCCAATCGTCTGCGCCCATGCGGCGGGCGCGATCAGCATAAGGGCAAGGAGGAAGATCCTTGCGATCATTGCGGCCTGCACGTAAAGGCGATGCGGTAGGTGCCGCTTGCTGTCAGCGCAGAATTGGCGAACCACGACAACTCAGTGTGCGTGCTGTCGATGCTGATGATCTTCACACCAGCAGGCACCGCCCACGCGTTCCCGGCATCCTGTATGCCTGCGGTGCAGCCGTTGACGTTGGAGATCGTCAGCGGCCACGTCAGTTCAGCCACCCCCGTCGTACCCGGCGACCCACCCGACCCTACCGTGAGCAGGACTACCCCCGAATACGGATCGGTGAGGCTGGACGGCATCAGCGCGCAGGCGTTACCCGAAGTCCCCAACCCGGTACATGACCCCACCGTCGTCGCCCCATAAATCGCCGCCGGGTTCGCGAGATCGGTGACGACCTTTGGAGAAATGTTTATCTGCCAAGCGTTCACGGCAGAGGGCACGTTTATGTAGGGCGGGTTCCCGCTATTGGCCCCGTGTAAAAGACCGCTGTTAATCGTCAGGTAAGACAGATGCGTTGAATCCAGATAGTTGACGACGTATCCTCCGCAATTAGACGCGTTGCCGGCATTCATCACCACATCGCCAATAGTAAACGCGCCGCCCGCCACGCCGCCGCTGGTTCCTATTTGAACGCAGTCCCCCCCGACGCTGTTGAGGAACAGACTGCCGATCCAATTTGCGGCGCCAGTGTTCTTGGAAATAATCCCGACGCTGACCGAATTGATGTCAACGTGGTTCGCCATTAGTTGCGTGTTGCCGATCAATACACCTGTCGGCGTATAGCTGCTCGGCGCGCTCAAACAAGCAACGGGGAAATCGGCCCATATCCCGTCGGCAATGGTGTAAAACTCGAAATCGAACTCAGCCGTCCGCATGTTTTGTGAGACGATTTTGCCGATAAAATTGATGCCCCCCATATAGAATCCGGTGCCTGGCCTTGTTGCCTCAGCGCAGGTTATGCTACCCCCGTAATTGCCCGTAGCGAGCGGCTGGATTTTGATATTGTCGAACACACCGCCGTCACTGTTGCCGTTGTGCTCGTAGATGACCGGATGCGTGACCCCAGTTCCGTCGACGTAGACGTACTGGATGTAGGGCCGAGGCCCCGACGTATCGATGGCCGTGTCGAAACCGATGATCACAGAGCCGATGACGGTGAAATTTCCGTAGCCCGCGTCTGATAGTCCTGTACCCGCAAAACCTGAACTGTCCGCCGCCGGAAACGTCATGCCGTTGCGGTAGATGAGGCAGTTGGCGACCGCCGCTCCCTCGCCGGTGGCCGTGATCGCAGGCGAGTTGCTTACTTTGATTGCCGGGGTCGACGCATATGCGGCCGGGTTATCCTCGGCGTCCAGATAGGAATTGCCGCAACTCAGCGTCGTGTGGCCGGGGAGCGAAACAGCCCCGAGAATTTTCAGCGTAGTACCCCCGCTAGCCAGACAGGTTCCGCCGGGGCCAGCCGCTGCCAAACAGGCATTGAGCGCGACGGTGCTATCGTTGGCGCCCGTCGCGTCGGCACCGAAAATGCGCACATCCCATGGACCCGTCGGCTTTTCCGCAATCCAGCAACCGACCCCCGTTGCCGGGGCAACCTGACTACCGTTATCGCCGCTACCCGAATTGAGCGAGCACGCGCTGGTCGACCATTGATAGAAACTGGCACCACCGTCTCCCGCCGCAAAAAAGCCGCCGCGGTACACGGTTGAGGCGGAGCCGCCAATCGCCACCTGGAGCGCCAAGTTGGTGGGGTAATAGGTGAACGCCGTGACCGGAATTATGCCGGGAGGGGTGGAGATGTACTGGGCGACCGCGCCGGCCGACAGCCCGACCCACAGAGTAGCGGCGAGGAGGAGGCGACCGAGCGTTCTCATTTCGCGGCCTCCACCAGATAGAGCGTGATCGTGCCCGATGTGTACCTCGTCAGGTAAAGGCGCACAGCCGTCAGCGGCATGATGATGTTGCCGTTCATCGAGCTCGTGAGGTTGAACATGTAGTCGTGGTTGTTCCACGCCGCCGTCGCGCCTGCCGGGTTCTGGTCGCCGGTGACTTGCACGCTGACGGTTGCGACAGCGCCCGGCGAGAAATTGAGGATCAATCCAACGCCGGCACCGGAGACGATGCGCTGCGGGTCAAGGTTGCAGATCGTCGGGCTGGCGGCCGGCGTGGCAAACTGCGTCGCGGGCGGGTTCGGGATGACGATCGCGCAATTGTAGAACGAGCTCTGGGACCACGCCCGATTGGGCGTGATAAGCGCCAGGATCAACAGAGCGAAAACGAGGAACCAGCGTTTCATTGGGGGGTGTCGTGTTGTGCAGCGGAAAGCAAAAACTCACCGGACTGCGAGCGTAATGGGCAGTGAACTTGGCTTTGAAGAATCTCCAGATAGCCGTATCGCATCCCGGCCCAGATCGAGGCCGGCGATACCCCGTAGCCGATCTGAAAGCGCTGCGCGACATTGGTCGGCACGCCGTTCAGCAGATGCTCGACGCCATCATTGTACGCGACCGCGAGAACCTGGCTGTCGAGATAATAGTTGATCGAGGAGATCGGCCCAACCGAGTAACTCCACGACCAGGACTGCGACGGATCAAGACAGGCTCCCGGCTGCGCCAATGCTGGCAGAGCGAAAAACACGAACAGCCCAATAATGACTGCGCGGATCATAACTCGACGACCGTCAATGTCACATTGATAGCGTTTGCTGTCCCCCCCGCAATAGCCGCCAGGGACAAATCAAGCCAATATGTGACCCCGACCGTCAAATTACCCACGAATGCTATTAGAGCAACCGGAGTCGATGCTGTTGCGGCGGGGATATTATTTTCGCCGGCCACGCATATGTTGGTGCCCGCTAGGGGGGTTCCATTGGAAGGCGCGGTCCCTATGCCATATCGCAACTCAGCCGTAACGCCATCGACCGATGTCGCATTGTAAATAATGGCGGTGGCCATGAGCAGGAAATTGCCCGATTTCGTGGGCGTAAACGTCATCCCCAACCCCATCATAACGCCTATGAGGCTGGTCGTTCCGGACGGATTAGGGGGGTAGGTTGTGGCTAACGTTCCCCTTGGGGAAAGGTTGATGATCCGCGTCCATTCTCCAGACCCGGCCCCGTAGGGGACAACCGTCGTCACGCCATTGTCATCGGGTGCCGTGCCGTTGACGTTCCAGTAGAAGTTGCCTTGAAGCCCGTCGTTTGGAGCGCTCTGCCCCCGAACAAAGATTTGCATCCCAGCGACGCCGACGAGAGCACGAAGCTCGCTCATCGTATCGCATGACTGCACCATCGAGTTCAAATTGTCGCCGGTGACAGCCGCGCCGCCGGTTTGAAAAACCGCCAAACTTGGGGCCGCCATCAGCGATCTCCCAATGTTGACAGAAAATCACACCGATCGGTATTCTTCCGTTCCCGGCGTGCTACGGCGCGGTGGGCTCCGGTCCGGTGTGCTGTGCCTAGGTACGGTGCGGTAGGCTGCGGCGGGGCGCGGCAAGGTATGGGCGAGGGTGGGGCGTTCATCGCTCCCCCTCTTCAGCTGCCGGCGTATACGTCGTTGTGTCTATCGCAGGGCCTGAACGGCTCCTTGGTCTTCGAGACAAGGCAAAGCTCGCTGACCCATTTGGTGTCAACCACGCTGGATCTCGGCATCTCGACGACGCCGAAGATATAGAGCCATGTCGTGTGTTCCGTCTTCGCCGGCATCCACGCCAATTCATCCGGGTCATCGGCGACAAACCACATGAAATCGCCCGGCGCGACGATCGTAGGAGCGCGCTTTATCTGCGCCTTGACCTCGGCGAGATACCTGTCGATCTGTTCCTCGGTCAACGGCTTGTCGACGCTGAGCGCCGGCATCGCGTTGACCGCGCGCACCGCCGCCGGAGAGACGCCGCGATTGCGGTAATAGACCCGCATCGGGTAGCCACTGACCGTCTCGTAAAGCAAAGGCGGCGGCGAGGCCCACGGTGCCCACAGAACGATGCCCGTGGCCGCGAGCCCCGCTGCGAGCCCGAGAAGGAGCTTCCAGCGCATGTGGCCTCAGTTCGCGTTCAGGTAGTACGTCACCGAGTTGCACATGATCGTGTGCGCCGAGAGGGTCGCGGACGGGACGAAGGTCACCGCCACGCCCGCGGCAGCCGATTTCAGGCCGCCGACGCCGAACGGAATGTCGACGTTGACAGTGTAGCCGGTGGTCGCCAGGGTCGATGCCGCCGAGAGGAATGCCGGAAAGCCGCCGGTGCCGATGTTGGTCATCGAGATCGTCGGCACCTCGGTCGCGCCGGTCGCGTCCGTCGAGTGCTGCAGGAGGAAGTTGGTCAGGTACACGTACTGCCCGCCCGGCGGGGTGATTGTGATCGTATCCGAGGCCGATGTCGCCGACACGGCGTTGCACGAGGTTGCCCCCGCAGCCTCGCCCTGCCAGATCACCGCCGCGTCAAGATGCGTCGCGGTCTGAGTGACGGAGGTGCCGGGTACGTCGGCCTCGCCAGCGATCGGGAGCGCGAGCAGCGCAACCGCCGACACGCCACCAAGGAGGGTCTTTCTCAAAGCGTTCATGATGCTACCTTCTCCGGTGCCGGGAAAGCCGCCCCGTTCTCTAGCCCGGCACGCCCGACCAGAGACGGAATATCGAAGACAGGCTGACGCGGATCGGCCCTCGCGACCGGCTCCTCGCCCTCCCCATACCACCACACATCGTTGTCGCCGCGATGGCGAACGGTGCGGGTCAGCTCCATGTCGCACCAGACCTTGTAGCCAGCCTCGCGCGCCTTGGTGCAGAAGTAGTAGTCGTCGCGCAAACCGTCGTCGTCGAGCTTGTACCAGGGCGCCGACAGCTTGCGATAAACCGCTGTGCGCACGAGGATCATGCCCCCCGGCATCAGATCCATCTCATGGATGCCACCTTTGGCCTTGGCGTCCCGCTCGTTGGAGAACTTGCCGAGATGGCTGTAGGGCGGCTCGCGTTCGCGGTAGTTGGCACCCACGATGTCCCGGCCATATTTCCACAGCCGGAGCAGCGTTTGCGGGAGAACCCGCATATCCGCGTCGATCCACATGATCGCGTCAATCGGGTGTTTGTAGTCGAGCGCCGCCCGTACAATGTTGTTGCGGTTTGCCTCGGTGTAAGCGCCCTCGGCGCCGCGCGCCTCGATATAAATGCCGTGATAGGCCGCCCACAGCGCCATCGACAGCGTGTCGACCCCCATCTTGGCTTTCCAGAATCCGGGTGAGGGCACCCCAATCATGATCGCGGGCGGGCGCTTCGTGTTCATCAACTCAGCAACCCGGAACATAATGAGGCTTGCCGCTGGCGTCGTAGAGGATCGCGTATCCCCCCACGAGTCCCGTTTGCTGGGTGAAACTCGGGACCGGCCACCCCTTGCAAAGCTGCGTATCGCTCAACTGATTGTTCAGCGGCGGCGGGGTAAAGAATTGCAGGTAGCCGAGCGTCGCCGCTGTCGATCTCACGACCCCCGCGCCCCCGATCTGTGCCTCACCGGAGCCGGCGCCGGCCATGATGGCGAGAGCGCCCAAACCCGCGAACAAGATTCGCTTCATTGGCTTAACTCCGCGGAATACCTGGCATGATGACCGTTAAGGTCGCCACGCCGCTGACGTAATTCGAAACATTCAGACGAATGCCGGTCACCGGGTATTGGATGTTCCCGTTGGCCGAGGTCGTCTCGGTGACCAGCGTGTCGTGATTGTTCCAGTTTCCACCGCCGGCGAGGTTGATCGGGATGTCTCCGGTTATCTGAACCGTTGCCGTCATGCTGGCACCCGACGACAGCGTTAGGAGAACCGCGGCCCCGGCCCCGTTGATCATACGGTTCGGGTCGAGTTGACAGATCGTATTGGGGCTGGTGTTGCTGACCCCTCCCTGGCTCCAGGTGAACTGGCACTGGTAGAAATTTGGCGATTGGGCCTCGGCCCCGTGCGTCGCCAGGAGGGCGACGACGAGCGCGATTGCGCCAAGCGCCCGCAGGATGAGCTTCGTCATCAAAATTCCCCTCTCTAGGGTGCCCACGCACAAAAATACGCCTGACCTGTCGTCGCCCCCCAGATCGAGATGGCGTCGGTCGGGCAATGCGTGCCGTTGACGTAATAGCTGCCGCCGACCCCGATCTGGAAACCGGTATTGGCGCTGCCGAAATAAGGATCGGCGCAGCCGAAGGGGTCGAGAGGGCTGTTTTCGAGAAAGACGTATGGCGCGGCGAGGTAGCCCGAACCCGGATCGTCGACGAGGATCGACGACACAACGCCGCCGGTCAGCAGGGCATTTGCCCTCCCAATCCGATCGGTGGTCGATCCCTGTCGTGGTGCGGTGAACCCTGCATCCCCAGGAGCGGGCCACGTTGCCAACCCGACGCCCGGTGCCAAAGTGTTCCCGCCGCTGCCGCCGCCAAACAGGTACACCTTCGGGGCGACTTTGTAGCCGAAGCCGCCGTTGGTGACCGTAAAGACGTTCAACCCGCCGCCGGAAATCGAGACCGTAGCGCGCGCGCCGCCGATCTCAGCCCACAGCACCCCGTTGGAATTGTTCGAAATCAGCAAAAACGAGGTGCTCTTGCGCTCGGGCAACAGCAACTGCGAGGTGTTCCCGGAGGCGATCGTGCCGTCCGCTCGATAGTAGTGATCTCTTTGTTGCTGTCCGCGGGAGCCGGCGAGTTGCATCAGCTTCTCCGGCTGGCTCGACGACGGGACCGGGACGAATCTCGCCTCTTGGCAACGACGGCGTTGGCCGCGCGCACGGCAGACCCGTCCGAAGCGCCGCGGCGAAGCATGCTGTCGGCGACGTGCCGCCATTGCCGCTTTGCAACGGGCGTCTTGGCCTTCCGCGTAAACCGTGATGCGTCCCGCGAATCCCACGGCATCGCTCACCCGGCCTGCGGCGGCGGCAGCGCGCGGCCATGCCGTATTTCCAAAGCCACGATCGGGCCAACTGTCAGGAGGGCGTAGGCGATGAGTACGGCGATTGCTGGGATCGTCTGGAACTGCATCGCCCCGAGCGCCAGCACAAAGGCGCCGATGAGCGACAGGAAGAGCAGAAAGCGGACGGCGAGCACGCGCGTCAGAGCAATCGTGACGGCCAGGACTTGCTGATTGATGCGGCTCTGCGCCTGCGCCTGTTGGGTCTGGCGCGTCAGATGGACGGCGAGCGCCTGCTGCTGTTCATGCACCCGCGCAATCTGCGCCAGGACGGCATTGGTATCGGGCGAGGCGGGGGTCGGCTCCTCAGCTGGGCGCACCAATGACGGCGCGCGGCGCGGTCGCTCAGGAAGCACCTCGACGCCGGCCAGCTCGACGGGCGTCGCGGAATTGGCTTTGAAGGAGGTCGATTCCACTTTTGAGGTCGTGCCTCTTGAGTTTCCGTCGCTTGGACAGAAACGCGAGAGCCGAGTTCGCTACGTTTATGCGCTCGGCTACCGTAAGGCCGCACGTCCCCTCGGCGTCATCCTTAGCAGATTGGATCTCGGTAAGCAATGCCACAAACTGCGCCTCGATCGTGTCGGCGAGCGTGTGGTCGGCGCGGGTGCCGAGCGCCTGCATTCGCAACAGGTAGTCGGTCGCCGTGTTCAACATGCGGGCGCGCTCGCGCAGCGACTTGCCGGCGAGCTCTTGGAGCAGCCGGGTGAACTCGGTCTCAAGGAGGGCCGAGAGCGAACCGGGGAAGGGGGTTACTTCGGCCATACCGGCAGAACGCTACCACGTCCCAATCAGCTTTGCAGCGGTGTGTTCCAATACAACCAGGAACCAAAATCGTCGCGGATGTCGTTGGGCAGCAATTCAAGCCCCGCACGTAGCAATTCTGCCGTGGTCGGCTGGCGCGGCAGGCTCAGCGGACGCATGCCCGCTTGCTCGGCCGTGCGGTCGCCCTTCTGTGCGTTGCACCGCAGGCACGCCGAAAGAATGTTGTCCCATACCGTGCGTCCGCCCAGCCGGCGCGGCAGCAGGTGGTCGAACGTCAACTCGGAGCGCTCGAATCGCTTGCCGCAGAATTGGCACGTAAACCGATCACGCAGGTAGATCGACGCCCGGCAGAACTTCGGGTGCTTTCCGGTGTGCGCATACTCGCGCAGCATCATCGCCTTCGGCACCGCGATCGTCACGGAGGGCGAACGAAAGAACGCATCCTCCCATGTCTCGACCACGTAGGCGCGATCACGCCAGATCGTCGAAACCGCATCTTGAGCCGAGACAAGGCTGAGCGGCCAAGTCGTCAGAGGGCGGCCATCGGCATTGAGCACAAGCGTCCGCAGCGATCCTAGCTTCCGGGCTGCGGATGACATCGTGGTGCTCCTGGTGCTGGCGGCTGGACTCGAACCAGCGTCGGCCGGGTACGAACCGGCTGCACTGCCGCTATGCTACGCCAGCTATGGTACCCCGCCAAGGATTCGAACCCTGTCCTTACCGGTTAAAAGCCGGATATGCTGCCGTTACACCAGCGAGGCATGGTAGGCGCCCAGGGAGTCGAACCCTGATACATTTCGTTTTGAGCGAAACTGCTTTGCCAATTTGCATAGGCGCCCAAATGGCGCGCCCACGGCGAGTCGAACGCCGCATTCCGGCTTCGGAGGCCAGACGCCAGATCCGCTGGTGAGCGCATGGTGGGCTTACACGGAATCGAACCGTGCGTCGGCAAGTTTAGAAGACCCGCCCGCGTCCCAGCGCTAAGCCCGGAATGGAGCCCCCACACGGAATCGAACCGCGCATAGGTGGTTCGTAGCCACCAAGCCAGATCCACTGGTGAGGGCGAGTTGGTCGCGCGGACGGGATTTGAACCCGCGTTACCCTGCTTGAAAGGCAAGTGTCCTTCCTTAGACGACCGCGCGTGGTACCTCGCGACGGAATCGAACCGCCATCTGCTGGATGTAAGCCAGCGGCCCTACCATTAGACGAGCGAGGCAAATTGGTCGGGGTGGGTGGATTTGAACCACCGATCTTCCGGTTCCGAACCGGACACTCTGGCCTGACTGAGCTACACCCCGTATTGGCGCCCCTCCGCGGAGTCGAACCGCGTCAGCAGGTTTAGGAAACCCGCGCCCAGGTCCGCTGAGAAGGGCGAAAATGGTCTGCGCGGAGGGACTCGAACCCCCGAATTCCTGGTCCCAAACCAGGGCGGTTAGCCGCTACCGTAACGCGCAGGTGGCGCGCCCGAAGGGGATCGAACCCTCCTGCATCCGCTAGACAGGCGGCGGCACTCCCAGAGTGCGACAGGCGCAAGTGGTAGGCCCGGAAGGAATCGAACCCTCATGGGCTGGTTAAGAGCCAGCTATTCTACCATTGAATTACGAGCCCATACTGGGACCGGCGGTCGGAGTCGAACCGAACGTTACCCGCTTATCGGGCGGGCTTCCTGGCCGTTGGAAGACGCCGGCAAAATTGGTCCGTGGTGGCCGAATCGAACAGCTCCCCCGAAGGGCCGTGTTTTACAGACACGTTCCGCAGCCTCGCGGTTTCACCACGGCTGGAGCCTTCGCCCGGTGATGCTCCGGGATTTCCGCCTTACCAAAGCGGCGCACTGCTGTTGTGCTACGAAGGCGGTGGCGGAAGATGATGGCGTCGAACCATTGGCCCTTGCGAGCCACTACGGTTTAGCAAACCGCTTCGGGAGCCAGCCCGAGCATCTTCCATGATTGGCGGAGGGCGGAGGAATCGAACCCCTATCCTTTCGGAAACCCTGGTTTTCAGGACCAGTCGCCAGCCATTTAGCGGCGCCCTCCGTACCCCGCCGGCGACTCGAACGCCGAACCTCCTGATCCTAAATCAGGCGCCTCTACCAAGTTGGGCTAGCGGGGCATAAACTGGTCGCTCCTGTGGGTTTCGATCCCGACTTCTCCACCTTGAGAGGGTGGCGGCCTAGCCAGTAGCCGAAGGAGCGTGGAAGCGGGCCAGGGGATCGAACCCTGATCTACGAATTTCAAGGACTCGCGTCGAGGCCACTCGAAAACCCGCCGTCTGTGTTGGAAGGGGATTCCGGTGCCGCCCCGGATTCCTCGGTGTCAGAGACCGATGCACTAGCTGGTGTGCTAATCCCCATCAACTCATCGCGCTGCCGCGCGGTGATCTCCCGGAGAAGGCGAATGTCGTCCTGATTGACCATCATACCCCCTCCTCTTGTCTGGTGCCCGGTGAGAGGATCGAACTCCCATCAGCGGTTTACAAGACCGCTGCACGGCCATCGTGCTGACCGGGCTGGGGCGAGTAGCGGGGATCGAACCCGCGTTAGGAGATCCACAATCTCCCGTCCTACCATTAGACGATACCCGCCATCAAACTGGAGTCCCGAGCCGGAGTTGAACCGGCGTAACGGGTTTTGCAGACCCGCGCATTTGCCGCTCTGCCATCGGGACTTAGCACCGCCGGAAGGAGTCGAACCCTCATCCGGAGTTTTGGAGGCTCCGTTGATCCCGGATCGCGGCGGTAATGGCTGGCGGGGTCGGGATCGAACCGACCTCAATTCCGGTTAACAGCCGGACGCGCTCACCCTGAGTGCTACCCGCCAATGAAACTGGAGCGGCTACCGGGAATCGAACCCGGAACTTCAGTTTGGAAGACTGAGACCTTTGCCAATCGGTCATAGCCGCGTGGTGCCCAGACTTGGGATCGCACCAAGATTTCGTCGCCTTCAACGGCGCGCGAGGACTACCTTTGCTATCTGGGCGAATGGTTGCGGGTGTCGGTACTGCCCCGACCCCTCCTAGGTTATGAGCCTAAGTGGACCCTTGGTCTACCCGCATAAATGGGAGGCGTCTAGGGTTACGATCCCTACCGTTGCAGGCCGTCCGCCCGCTCTCGCGCGCTTATAAGGCGCACCCGCTCACCAGAGCCGACGCCCATATTGGAGCGGCCAAGGGTAGTCGAAACCCTATTCCGAGACTGGCAGACTCGTGTCTTGCCGTTAGACGATGGCCGCGAATTGGTGGAGTACCGGGGAATCGAACCCCGATTGCCTGCTTGCAAAACAGGAGCCCTCCCATTGGACGAGTACCCCGAAAATTACAAAATCTAAGATCGCTGCGGCCGGCTATACGGCTCTGTGATGCCGGGATTCCACGGCACCTTCCGGGTCGCTCGATCAATGGTCAAACAAAAACCCCGCTCGTTTCAGGGCGGGGTTCGGTGTCCGTTTGGACCTTGCGCTCGGTCTATCCGAGCCGAACCCCTCCCGAATACCGATTTTCGGGCTGCATATGCCCGAGGCAATCGGCTCGCGGCGTTGTCGACAGGATGGATGACCAGAACATGACGATGATATAGCCGTCGCCAGCTTCGATGACAAGGCCGATTTTTACGGTGCGCCCGGTTCTATGAACAGCGGTTTTGCCGCCTCTCCCCGAACGGCCTTCGGAAGGTGCCGCAGCCGGCCCTGCATCGGGTCTTGCGCGGCCTTGACAGCATCGCGGAATACCCTGGCGTGCGCTTTCGGATCTCCGCCGGCTGCCGTAGCAATTCTGGTCGCCTCATCCTCGGCCGCCTTCGCCGCCGCCTTGTCGCCACGATGCTCTGCGTTCACCATGTCCGTTGCCAGAGACGCGAGGTGCTTGTTCAGCGCGGCAGACTTCGCGTTGGACGCTTCGCCCAGCCGGTAATCCCGCTCCCACTCCTGGTACACCTTCTCGATATGACCCGAGGTCAGACCCACCGCGCGCGCCAATTTGTCTTCCGCCGTGACCTGCCATGGCGGCACCACGGTCTTGCCGGCCATCGTGCGGACACCCTCTTCGGGGTAGACGCCATACGCCTTGACCAGGTTCTTGATGGCGTTCGGCATAACCTCGCCGCCGACCGACAGCCATTTTGCCACGTCCGGAGCCGTGAGGTCGCCCGTCGGATTCTCTCCCCGGTAACGCTCAGCCGCGTGCTGTAGACCGCCGGCGAAGATCGACAATGATGGAGCGACGTCGAGCACCGAGCGGGCGTTTCGGCTGATCAGATCGCCGAACGACAATCCCTGTCCAATGGCCACCCCGTGCGGCATCTGCCCCGGCACGCCGTAGAGCACGTATTTGCCGAAATCCTTCCCCAAACCCAAGGGGTCGGTTTCCATCCATCTAAGGAAGCGTTCGTTCAGGTTCGGGTCGATTCCGGTTATGAATTTATAGATCCACTCGCTGGCCCCCTCGATGTCCTGGGCGAATGGAATGCCGCCAGCGCCGGCCATCAGTCCAAGGCTTGCCAGCATCAGAAGGGCCGCGTGCTTTCCCTCCGGACCCATGTGCCACATCAGCTGATGGAACGTGGATAGGTAATTCAGTTCGTAATTCCGGAACTGATAAAAGAGGCCCCCGGCAGGATGGCGCGCGAATTCAGGCCGATTCGCCGACCCCCAGATCCCAGCTCCACGGTCGGTGATGAATTCGGCGAACCGGGCCGGCATCTGCCGTTCGATCTCGCGGCGGCGTTCGGCCAACTCGGTGATCCGGTCGTCTTGTATATCGCTACCGGTGGCATCGCGCGCCTCTCGCAGCATCGCGAGCTCGCTGTCGATCGCGCGTCTCTCCTTGTTCCAGTCTGCGTCACGCCACAGCGCGTCGCCTCTCGTCCAGATCCGATCAAGCCGGGCCATCGTTGCCGGATTTGACGCTACCCGGTAGGCAGACAAGAGGAGGGCGCCACGGATCGTCTGATCGGCGGCAGCGATATTCGCTCCCCAGATTTTCAATACGCGTCGTTGCATCCGGTGGCGCGGCTCCAGGCCCTCCATCCCTTTTTCATGGATCGCGCCGAACCCAAGCTCCTCGGCTCCGCTTGCGTGCAACCGGCCGTTTTTCAGGTTCTCCTCTATCAGCGCCCGCTCACTAGCGTTACGTGCCTGCGAAAGCGGGTCGAGCCGAAACCCGACCTGCGGATCAAGCCTGACCGTACTCAGAAGTTTCGCGAACGCCGGGAAATATTCCTTAGCGGATTGCGCTTTCCCGACGCCGGTCGAGAGCAGCGGCCATCCAAGCATCGGGCCGTGCAGCATCACCTTGATGGTCGAGGCGAAGTTTCCCCCAAGCGCCCAATAGAAGGCCGCGTTACGCAACCGCTGGGTCCCGTAATCCCGCCGGGGTTCAGCTAACTCCCTCGCACGCTGCTGCCACATGCCGCGCGTCTCAGCATCCGGGGAGCTTTCCACCACTTGATCGGCCGCCTCGATACGTTGGCGATACTCAAGATCGGCGATGTGGTTTGAGAGCCAGACTGTGTACCGGGCGATGCTGTGGCTCAGATCCTCTGAATACCCCGGAATATTCAGACTCTCGTGCTTGAACCCGGCCCTAAGACGCTCGTAAATCTGGTTCATGATCGTCTCGACAGCCAATCGGTGTTCTGCCTCTTCCTGATCGGCTGCCTTGCGCATGGCTTCGGGATTGTCGGAGGCCTTGACGCGCGCTCGCCATTCCCGCCGGAAATCGCGGCCTACCGCGTCGAACAAATCTTCGATCGTCTCGATCCCGATTTTGCGAAGCTGGTTTTCCTCCGGTTTGAAATAGCCGTGCTCAATCGTGTATTGGCTCTCCGGGAAGGTTTTCCGGATCTCGGCGAGGTTGTCTCTGATCGTCGCCGACGGGCCGATCGGCTGTCCGGTGAGTTTGTCGAGACCTGAGCGCGACTGGATGCGCGAGTTCCAAACGGTCGGCGCAAAGCCTTCGCCGGTCCACCCCGGTACACCCGGTCTGTCTGGGGTGCCGGTCTTGGGCTTCACCCGGAAATAGTAATCCCCCTCCCGCATGAAGGGCACGTAAGCGTTGCGGCGGGCGAATTCCGCCAACCCCACGATCTTGCCGACAAATTCAAGCCGCCGCGCTTCTCCGGGGCGCCCAAAGGCTCTCTCCGCTTCCGCCCTCGCATTGATCGCGGCGCTCGTCGGCTCGCCCTCCCATCCGTGCCGTTTTGCCGTGGCGGCGATGTAGTCGTTGTAGATGCCGCGCAACGTCTTCCGTACAGCCGTATAGCCGGCGATCAGGCGCGGCGTATCGAGCGTGAGTGTCTCTCCGGGCTTTGAGTGGTAGGCGAGGGTGTGCGTGTCGTTTGTGGCGGAAATCGGCGCACCGTCGAGCGGCGGCTCCTCACCCTTCAACCGCTGGATTTCCAGCACCGCATTGATCTTCTGGTGCTCATCCGCCGTCAAGCTGGTGAACGGCGCTAGGCTCTCCTTGTAGGTGCTGAACAACACCTCTGACCGCTGATCGCGGGCGCGGTCGGCGATCCATTTCTGCGTCGAGACACCGCCGACATTGTAGCGCGCCATGTTTGATGGTGCCCCGAGAAGCCGTTCCCACGGCAGCATCCACGGGCGCTCCCGCCACGGCGAATCCGGGTTTGCCCCGAAGACCGACAGCATGCGCTTGGTGAAACCGGGTGGAGGAGGCGGACGAGGCGGGAAGATCCCGCTCGCATCCATCGCGATCTCGCGCTCGGCGTCGTCAAACAGGTCTTCGAGAGGCCAAGTGGATTTCTCGTCGTCGATGCCGCTCAGTTCGGGGGGTGGGGGTTTGGATGGCTCTCCTCGCCCTGCCTGCGCGCCAAGACCTCCTGCGCCTCCTGCACCGCCAACTGCACCTGCGGGTCGTCCTGCGGAAGCTGCAACATGAGCGCGAGAAATTGCTGCCACTGCGTCAGCGGGGCTGTGAAACCCGGTGGATCGATCAAGCCGAACATGCGCGATTTCCTCGGATAGTTCGGGCGTCAGTTGCGTGAGCGCCTTCACCAATAGCGGCGTGGCCCACGGCGGTACTGGAGTGCTGCTGATATGGTCGATCACCCCGGAGGCTGCAAGAAGGCGATTGCGGCCCTCAGCGATCAATAGGTCGGTGCGATCCGACGACAGCATGCCACGGGTCCACAATGGAGCGAATGCGTCCCTGGCGGCGTTCGTCGCCTTCACGATCTCGCTGGTAAGCCAACCCTGCCGCGTTTGCGGGCTTAACCCGGCCAATCTCCATCGCGTGTCGAGCGTCAACCCGGCAGAACTGACTCTCCCATCCGGGCCGTGCGATGTAACACTTCCCGCTCCCGGCATCGCGAGCAGGACGAGATCTGGCGCCGACAGCGGCAGGTCGAGCGGATGATTGTGATGGATCGCCAGCGGCTCTTCGCGAGGATCCCAAAGGCGGTCGATTAGCGACTTGTCGAACCTGATCCAGCTGGGCGACTCCGAAGTGCCGGCATGCGTGATGTCGTCGGTCGTGTGATCGACCGCAGCAAAATACTCATGCCCGGTACGACGCCCCTCATCGACGACATAATCGACCGCCGCCTGATGCGTGCCTTCCGGGCCTATCGGATATTTGGAGGCAAATTCGCGGGCTTCGTCAGTTGTGGAACGCGCCGGCTTGGTTAGGCTTGCGTCGCCTTCGCCGCCTTCTTGTGCAGCGCGCCGAGCGTCTGCAGCCGAAAGTCCTTCGTCTCCCGGCCTACCTTCGCCAGCGCCTCCCCGAACAATTCCTGCGCCCGGGGGTTCGGCCAGACCCGGGGAGAATAGGTCTCCGGCTGCTCCTTGTGCTCGCTGTCGGGCATTTTCGATCAACTCCTGCGACGAGAGCGGCGCGGTCCCCAGCATGCCGGGTTCGCGCATCGCGCTGGCGGCATATTCGCCGAGCGCCAATGACATCTTATCGCGCGAATATCGCCGAGTCCAATCCGGTGCCCCAAGAAGCCACGACAGCACACCCTCGGTATTTGGCGACACGCCATCGTCGAACATGCCTCGCTGCTTCATGAACTCGGCAACGTTCCGCTTGCTGTCGCGGGCGTAACGGATGAGCCGCACCGCCTCGATCACCGAGGACGTCACGTCCAAACTCGGATCGATTCGACCATCGGCGACGGCCTGCCTCAGTTGCGCCCAACGGGGGGCCGCGTCGAGAAGAGCGTTCCCAATCGCCTTGATGTTCGAGTCCGCGTCCTCGACCAGCGCCGCCACGAATTGCGGATCCCCGTAGGCCTTGGCGAGAACGGCATTGCGCAATCGGGTCTGCCCCGCCGGCGACAACCCGCCCTCCGGATCCGTGAGCGCGGGTAATTCGGCTGGCTTCGCGATGCGCGTCAGGATGCTGCGCCAGAACGGCGCGTTGCCTGCGGAGAAGATATCGCCGTCACCATAGAGCCGCAGCAGGTCGGGCGGAATTTGTGCCGCGTCAGCCATCGCCCGATCGGTTGCCGACATCGTGGCCTGCGGGGCGACATTGAGATCGCGCGCCAACTGCTCCCGCTGTGGCATATTCATGGGCGCCCGGTTAATCCGCACCAGCACCGGTTCCTTCATGCCCTCGACCGGATACCCTTGCGCCGCAAGGTACTCGCGATACCGCTCCGCTTGGGGCAGCTTGCGGGAATAGGCCCGCCGCAGCGCGATCGTTCGGGCGTTGCCGCTCTCGACATAGCCTTCCCATCCTACGATGGGCGCGCCGTTCGTCGCGTCTGGGTTCTCGCCCATGAGCTCCGGTCGGAAGGTCGCTGCCGGGTCGGACGGATCGCCATTGAGGATAGCGTTGATCTGGGCCTCGGTCTCGGCCCGTTCGCGGCTGCGGGGTTGTAGCGCTTGTGGAAAGGCCGGGTTTGGCGACAGGTCTTCGTTGTGCGACGGGATCAGGTCACGCGCCTCGACCACGGCGTATTCGATTGGAAACGATGCGCCGCTAGACGGGATGAACGCCGTGTCCTCGCGGATCGTCGATCGCGGCATCCGTTTGGCTGTCGCGGGGTTCGGCGTGGGCGTCCCCGATTCGGCCCCCGCCTCGTTCGCTGCCGGCATCCGGTCTCCCGGACCGGGTGGGAATGGCGGCCTGATGGTTCCCGGTGGAACGCCGGCCGCAGCTTCTCCCGCCTCAGTAGCCGCCTGATAGACGCCGCGCGTATCCTTGCCGCTAACGGCATCACGAAACCATGGCCGGCTCACATCACCCGGCCTCTGCATAAGACCTACGGTCGCGCCCTCTGGGTTAATAATCGCGACATTGCGGCCCGAATCTCGGAGCCTGCCCGGGCTGTCCGAATTGTCACCGTAGTTTGTCGATCCAAAGTTCCGCGGCTCTGCCTTCCACCCCGGAGGAAGAAGCGCCTCGGCAGCGCGAAGCGTCTGTTCCTGCTCAACATGCGGCCAGACCAGCGAACTCGGATGCCACGCACCCCCTTGGTTCACGTCGCCTTCGCTGACGCGTTTATTCATTTCCAACATTTCGTCAGGGGTTGCCGGTGGAACGCGTTCATCACGTTCGGCTGCCGCCACTCTGGCTCTGTTAGCCTCGTACTCAGCCCCGTAATCCGTGAGAGGCGGAGACCCTGGCGTCGGCACGGCGGCAGGGATCGGAGGTTCGGGGCGCGCTTCTGCGGCAGCGGGCGCTTCTGGTGTCGCCGGTGTTCCACCTGGAACATTGCCCTTGGCGGGTTCCGCGACGGGCGGAGGCGTCCACGTTTCGGCGGTACGGTTGAGTGGGTTGCCGTTGCGATCCCACACGGCTTTGCCGTCGGGGGTCCGCCACGTACCGTCGCTCAGCTGCGTGATGCCAAACGATCGCAATTTCTCAGCGTCGAGGCCCGGAGCCGGCTCCTGACCTTCCCGTACCGGCGGTGGTTCCTGTCTCGTTGCCGAGGGAGCGGGTGGTGGCGGAGGCGGCGGGACGATATCTTTCGGCGGGGCTTCGGGGACCGCCTCATCTGATGGTTCGTTTGGCCCCCTGCCTATAAGCCTTCGCGCCGCCGCATGCGCCCCGACCAGGCCGACGCCCATGCCGGCTTGTTCGGCATAGGTGGTCCCCAATTCATCGGCTGACGGCATCTTACCTTCGACCGCCCCCGTCGTTGCCGCCTCACCAACGCCGAGCGTGGGTTGCACCACGAAAATTTCGGCGAGTGCGCGAGAGAGAGGACGTTCGATAGCCGCAGCAACGCCAACTGGCGCCGCTCCCATGGCCGCCCCAAACAGCGCGGCAATTCCAGTCTCGGTCATAGCGCGCTTGACCGCCGCATCGTGATCAAGGCCGTCCTGCCGAGCCTTTATATAAGCTGGAGCGACCGTTTGGGCGGCCGACCCTGTCGCGAAGCCGCCAGCGCCGCCGATCAATCCTCCGACCGGGCCGCCCACGGCTCCGCCAGCAGCGGCCCCACCCAAACCCAAGGCCAAAGACGGCGATGAAGCCGCTGCACCATGAGCGATGTGGGCGATCCACCATTTCGGATCGGCATAACCCCGGCTGATCGGCTGCGACAAGAGACGACCGACAGGCGACGTATCAGGCTTTTCAGGTGGCCTATCGCGAAACGCTGTCGGCGCTTCTGCTGTTTCGGTGACGCCCCGGACAAGACCCTTCCAGCCCGCCTCGCGAGCCACCCCTGTCCATGATGGAGGTTTCGGGATCAGGTCGGCAAAGGGATTGGTGGTCGCTGTCGGCCCTGCCGGCTTGATCGCCGGTTTCGCGGGGATAAGATCAGCAAAGGGATTCCCGGTTGCTGGCGCGGGCGGCGGGGGGCTCGCTGCATTTGCGGCTGAAATCAGATCACCGAACGGATTGCTGCTGTCGAGCGGCGGCATTACAAGCCCGACGGATCAACGCCCATTTCGCGCAATTTCTTTATTACGGCGTCGCGGTCCGCCCCGGCTTCAATCGCCTCGCGAGCGTGCGCAATGAGCGCCTGGGTTTCCTGGGGCGATTTTGCTGGCGGCGCGCCAGCGGCTGGCGCAGCACCGCCGGGCTTGGCGGCAGGCTGTCCGCCGACAGCGGCTTGCGGGATATTGGCACGTTTCATCAAGTCCTGGATGGCGTGCTGCTTCGGCTGAGACAGCAGACCCCATTTTATCGCGTCGTCGCGCGCCGCCCAATCCTCCGGCGATATCGTGATGTCGTTGTGGGTTACGCTCTCGCCCTTGCTCAGCGCTTCGTGATCGGCGCGCGCCTTATCGTTAAGCTGCGAGTCGGTCTGCTGGGCCCGGGTTGGTGGTTTGGCCCCACCCTTCGCCGCCTGCTGCGCGTCTCCCCACGCCTTCATATCGTCGGCTGCGCTTTGATAGGTCGCCTGTGCGTTGTCGTAAGCTGTCTGCGCAGCCGTGATCGTTTCTTGGTCGCCGCCCTTTTGCGCGGCCTCAAGCGCCTTCTTGGCGGTTCCGAGAGCGGTCGTCGCATCGTAAAGGCCGTGTTGTTTCGTGAGACCGTCGTTGATCATTTCGGTCTTCGTGTGCAACTCGGCGGCGGACTTAGCAAGCCGATCTTCTCGATCGACCGCTAAATCGTAACGTCCGGCCGCAAGCAGGTTCATCAGCGGCCGATCATTGTAGGCGACCGACATCGCCCGAAGATTGGCTACCGCATCCTTGATCGCGTCACCCGACCCCTCGCGGATCGCCTTTATGTCTGCGGCATAACTCTTGGACTGGAGTTCGTACAGCTTGAGCGCGGTGTCGGTGTTCTCCTTCCATTGCGCGGCTGCTGAACGTGCCCCATCGAAGTCGCGTTGCTGAAAAGCTTTCATCACTGCGCCGCCGGCGTTGAGGGCATTGGTCAGCGGCTGACGGGTAAAGGCCGACCCGAGAAGCGCCATTATCATCGCCGGGGAACCCCATTCCTCCACAAGGCTCTGGGTCTGCGGCTTCGGTGCCGGCCCGAGATACTGCTGCATCTGCTCGGGGGTAAGGCGTGGCGGAGGTCCAAGTGCGTCGACCCTCTCCTTTTCCTGTGAGCGGATCGACGAGAGTTCAGCCGGGAAAGAGAGACCAGCCGCCCGTAGGGAGGAGCGATCCTGCTGCGTCCCCGCCAGCATCCCGCCGAGTTGCGTCCCCGCAACACTCCCGCTGGGGGCCGGCGCTGTTATGTCCAGAGAGAGCGATGTGTCCGCCATTCTACGCTGTCGCGTTGTTCGCCGTGCTGCCTGTCGTCAGCGGAACATAGGTCTTGGGGACCATCCCGGCGGCGAAATTGGAAATCGCACCACCGAGCGCGTTGTCAGAAGCCAGCGTCGCATTGAGCAGATCGCCATAGAGGCTCGCCGATTGGCCGGTCGCCCCGAGACCACTCGACAACAAGGATTGGGCAATCGACGCGGCCATCTGCTGTTCGCTGGTCCCTTGCTGCAACAGGTTGAGCGCGATGTTGGCACCCTGCCCCTCTGTCTGTTGGGTGATGTTGGCGATGTCCTGTGCCGCCGCCGAGGATGTTTCGGCTCCGCCACCCATGTTCGCGTATCTCGACAAGGCTGCGGCCTTCGCTGCGTTCTCTCCCTGATTGAGGGCCGCCTGCACCGCAGGCGGCAACGTTCCGGTTCCGAGGTAACTCGCCAGTTGCGACCCCTGTGCCGCGAAACCCGACGCCGCACTTTCCAGCGACGGTATTGCGGTGCTCGTCAGATTTGAACCGATACCGGCGAGATTGCCTGCCGCGCTTTTGATCGGGCCGATTGACGATGCGATGCTCGGCATGCTCGGTTGCATGAGCGCATCGAGGCCCAAGAGGCCACCGCCCAACAAGAGACCGGGCGAAATGCCGGTTCCGCCAATACCTCCACCGCTGCCCAAGCCAAGCGATTTAAGAAGCCCCCCTATGCCACCGGAGGACGATGAGGCCCCCGTTCCTGTGGGATCGGCCGCTATGTCTGCCGACACCTGTTGCGATGGCGTCGCCGCGACGTAAGCTGCGGGATTGCTGTTCAGGGCGTTGGGACCGAGGATGTCGGAGAAAGACGGGTTACCCCCGCCGACGGTGGGGTTGAGGCCGATGTTGTCACCCTGCGTCCCGGCCCCCCCTGACAGTAACGTGTAGCCCGACATATCCGGCAACGACGCCGTTGAGGTGGACGACCCCAAACCAAGAAGGCCGCTGCTGGCCGGATCGGACAGCGCCACAGACGGCGGCGCTGCGGCCCCGGCTGCCCCTGGGCCAGCGCCCAACACCGGTGCCGGACCGCTCGACGCCGGGAGCGCCGCTGCAGCGGTCGCTGTCGGGGTTGTCAACGGCGAACTAGAGGCCGAAGGAAAGCCTGACGACGACCCTGTGGGCGCGCTGGTCGGACTGCCTCCAGTGCTTGCGCCTGCTCCACCAAAGCCGCCGGTGGTATCCAAGCCGAAGCCGGGACCCATTCCGGTTGCGTCTCCGGTCGGGTCGGCCCCCAAGCCAGTCCCACCAGCGGCAATCGCCGAGTCGGTTCCGGCACCACTGAACGCAGAGCCAAGCAATGGTCCCGCACCGCCGGTTGCCGCCCCCAGCAACGGGTTGCCGCCCGTCAGTGCGGACGATCCGGCCCCCAGCGTGGCTCCTGTCAGCGCCTCACCTCCGGTCGCGCCGATCCCGAGATCCGCTCCGATCGACGGTCCTATTCCTGCGGTGAGGCCACCCGTCGCAGCGCCCGTCAGGGCTCCCAACAACGGGTTTTGGCCGGTAATCCCGCCTTCCACAGCGCCGGTTCCGGCCCCCAACAACGAGCTGCCGAGTATCCCCGCGCCGAAATCGCCAAGCCCCAACCCCAAGGCTGAGGAGATCCCGCCGCCGATTGCTGCTGCTAGGCCCATCTCTAAGCCGCCTTCAATTCGAGCTTGAAAAATTCGCCATGCGGCTGCGCACCGAGCCGGCGATAGAGGACACCGAGTTTCGGGCCCGCCCCGCGCACGCCGGCGCGCATGTAGATCTCCCCCACGCCACGGGCGCGCAGATCGGCGATCGAAGCCCGTTGTAATCGCAGGCCCAAACCCGGCGGCGCATCATTGCAGGCGAAGAACAACGTTTGCGTCGCGGTCAGGAGACCGACCTTTTCGGGCGATTCCGCAAGGAACGAGAACAGGTAGGCGAGCAGCCGCCCGTTGCACCTGGCCGTGATGATGTGCAGCGCTCCAGCCGCATCCAGCCGCCATAGCAACGGCAGATTCTTGCGCTGGTATTCGTCCTCGGGCTCCCCGACCGCGAGGCAGTGTTCGGCGAACAGCGGACCCCCATCGGCCCACACCCGCTCGGGAGACTCGCGGCAGATGTCGATCCCGTCGTCTCCCGGCACAATGACATGAGGGTGATCGGAATGCCGTCGCCGCAATTGCCCCATAAGCGATCGACCGGTGAGCGCCATCTGCGGGGCGAACGCCCGCGCGTGGCGCAGTATCGCCCGCATGTCGCACTCGACGCGCTGCGGCGCCCAACGCGCCCACCAGTCATGGTCATGCGGCAGATCCAGGCACCGCTCGAACACCCGCCCGCAATCGGCTTCGTTCTCAAGATCGGCGAAGCGCAGCGACAGGGGCGACAGATGCCTCTCCACCCGGTCAAGCGCACGATCGTATTTCTCGATGATCGGCCGCAGCCGGCTCCGCTCAAATCCGAGGTCGAGCCGCATGAGGCTGTCGACCACCTCATCGACCGGCCGGCGAATGACGACGACCCGCATCTCCGGGCAAAGCTGCGGGATAATGCGCCACCAGCGCGCTACAGCCGTCTCGGCGGATCCGGTGTGATCCTGCTGGAGCCACGCGCGGACATCGGCGACACTGCGCAGATGCCGCGCTTCCTCGTGCCCGCAAGACCACGGCGGGTATGAGAGGAAACGCGAAAGCCAAAAAGTTCGGCTTCGCGGCAATGCAAGAATGAGAAAGGGTGACGGCATCCAAAGCGCCCGCAGAAACACGGCGGCGCCCCTTCAGCCAGCGGTCGGTATATCAGATAAGGGGATCGGACGCGACCGCTCTCTTTGATCCGTCAGAAGCAGCGGCCCGGGCAATACGTTAATGGACGGTAACCCTTTCAGATACCATGTCGTGCACCACCACCACACCCGCCACTCGCCAATGTATTCCATTCGATTAGGCGGAGCGAATGCGCGCAAGGCGGCGGCTATGAGGGCCAACCCATCCGCCGGGTGATCGTCATCAGATTTGCAGGACATTTTCCGCAGAATATAGTTCGTTGTACAAAACATTTACCCACGACGTAAGCTGTCGCACGTCTCGCAAGTCTACGGCGAGCACGTCCTGAGACTGTAAACCAAGCTCGGTGTTGATGCCGTCCATTGCCTGCGACAGGTACGCGAGCCAGCTATAAACGTCGTCCCAATTGATCGGGTCAAGCTGATAACTCGGAAGGTTTACTTTGTTCTGCGCGAGGATAGCGGCGTTGATTCGGTCTACCTCTTCGCGCAGATTAAATGAAAACTGGTTCCAAGACGCATCGTCAGTTGGGACTTGGAGGAGATTGGCGAGCATCAGAGCCGCTTCACGATTTCGCTTAGAAATTCTGCTTTGAACGCCGGGAACCTCTTGTTCGCTCCCTGGAAATCCCGCTGAACGGCCAGCAGGTGATAGCGGCGGCTCATCACCTCAAGCGCGTCTCCGGTTGCAAGCAACCAGTTCGGCGGCACGATGCTATCCCTCTGTCGCGGAGGGGCGACCGTGAGAAGCGGGGCGACCTCAGCGCGCGGCCGGAGCAGCCGCGCAAGCCACGCTCTTATTCGCCGGTGCGGTTTCCGCCGCGCTTGGCCCAATCGAGATTCTGGCCACTCCAACGCTCGCCGTTGGCTTTGTTGCTCCATCCCCACCGATCCTGATTGTGGCCGAGACCATTGTCATGCCCGACACCGTTCGGCGTAATCGACGTGAAGCCGTTCGGATTTTCGCCGAATTCGACCAGATTGGCGAACCGCAAGTTCGGGCGGCTCTGGCTCCGGTTGAAGCTCTCCGGCGCGACCGGCTCGCGCATGCCGTCGCCGAAGCTGAACCCGATCGCGATCCCCGCAGTGGCGGCGGTCTCTGATTTGCGCTTTGCCATGATCGTATCCTCTGGGGTTAACCGAACACACTCGCGACGTCCACCTCTGCCAGCGTCACATGGTACAGTTCGAAATCGGCCGACAGGCTGCTCACAGTGTATCCTATCTGCTGGCCGATGACATCAAGTCCGCGCGCCGCCAAGAGGGGGGCGTTCGGAACCGGTGGGCTAGTTGGGGGCGTACCAGCGTTTTCCTCGACATATCCCGACCAGTTTTTGAAGCCCTGATCGTCGGGCACCAGCCATCCGCCCATCTCGGACTCGATCGTCAGATCCAGCGTCACCCCAGATCCGGCGATATCGACCGGCTGCGAATAGACCGCAAGGCTCTGCTTGGTCAACAACGGCTGATCGGCACCATAGAGCTTGCTCGCGATGATCTTCGGCAGCGTCGCGCTCGGCTGATCGAAGAGCTGATAGAGCGCGTTGCCGTCTGTTCCCCAAGCCGTAAGCTGCGATGCGATCTCCCGCGTTCCGATGTAGATGAGGTTCGCTTCGCTCGTCGCAACCGTCCAGTCTCGCTCGTTCCACACCAGCATCGCCGTCTCGATCGCCTCAGTGAGGGGGTTGCTGATTTCGAGAAGCAGGACGTAGCACTTCATGTTGTAGAGGTTCGCCACCGCCGACGACGGGATGAGCGGCTGTCCGGTGGTCGGCCATTGCGCTGTCGGCAAGAAGGCATTCTGGAAGATGCGCTCGATCTTCTGGCTGACCTTCGTGACGGCACCGCCGTAGAGACCGAATATCCCTAGCGGGTTGGCGAAGATGATCGTGCGCGAGAAGTCCTGGCAGGAGTCCCGCCATAGCGTGCCGCTTTGCGGGTCGATGTTCTGATAGGTGAAACTCGTTAACGGCGGGGTTCCGCTTGTTTGAACATTCGAGATGACGGCAATCGAGGAATCCCCGAACGGATAGAGGTAGCCGTTCGACTGGCGGAAATTCGTGTATTGAGATCGCAGGAAGCGGTCGGTCGTTGTGTAGAGCAACCCCCCGTCCGTCGTTGCAAAATCAAGGAGAGAGGCCGGCGCTGATACGAAGAAACTTCCGCCGTTCGGCAGATGGCCGGGACCGGTAAGCGCGGGCGGGCCGATGATGACCCTGCCCGTGAAATTCTCCATTGCAGTGCCGGACACGCCGAACGGCATCAACTGGATCGTCGCAGCCGCGGCGCTGTTGAGGCCGGTCTGGACAACGACGGCCGGTGCCGTACTGTACCCTGACCCCGGCAGGTCGACGATTGCCGACGCGATCGAGCCGCCACCCACCGCCGCTGTCGCCAGAGCCACCGCACCGGGGCCGCCGCCAAAGATGGCCACGAGTGGCGCCGAGGTGTAGCCGGTGCCGCCATTAGTGACTGTGATTAACGTGACGGAACCGCCAGAGATCGTCGCGTTCGCTGTTGCCCCCGACCCGCCGCCGCCGATGATCTGGATATCCGGGTCGGAGGTATATCCGGTGCCCCCGAACGTGATGGCGATAGCGGTTACGACGCCGGCGACGACCGTGGCTGTCGCGGTTGCCCCCGTCACGCCTCCGCTCGGGTCGGTGATCGCAACAACCGGGGCGGTGTAGTTGACCCCTGGATTGATCAATACGAAAGAGGTCAGGACGCCAGCGGAAAAGACGGGTGACACCTGCGCCCCGGATCCGGTCGGGTCGGTGATCGTCACGGTCGGGATCGACGTATATCCGTTGCCGCCATAAACGACCGAAAGGCTGGCAAGGGGAGATGGTCCCGACATGATGGCTGTCGCGGTTGCGCCAGACCCGCCACCTCCCTTCAATGTCAGGGTCGGGACGCCCGTGAAATTTGTGCTGCCATCTATGACGGTGATGCCGGCGACACTCTGCGGGACCAATGTTGCCGCAGCGAGCGCGCCATGCCCCCCGCCTCCCGTCAACATGACGGTCGGCGCCGACGTGTAGTTGGAGCCTGGGTTGGTGAGCGTGATCAGCGTCACGGCGCCGCCGGTGATCGTGGCGGTCGCCGCCGCCCCGGAACCCCCACCGCCGGTGATATTCACCGATGGTGCCAAGGTGTAGCCGCTGCCGCCGGCGAGAACAACGATATTGGCAACCGTTGTCGCCGTGAGGCTTGCCGTCAAAACCGGCGAGTCGTCTGAGCCACCCCCCTGAAAACGGACCTGCACGAAATCGCTCGCTCCCCACCCGGAACCCGGATTGGTGATGTCGACGGCAATAACGCCGCCTCCATTCACCCGAGCGTCCAGAACGGCACCACTCCCGACGCCGCCATACGCGGTCACCGTGGGTGGGGCGATGTAGTTGTCGCCCGTGTCGGTTAGCGTCGGGATGGGTCCAAGCGTACCGGGGGCGTAAAGGAGAACCGAATCCCAGATCCAGTAATCGTTCGCCGTGTTGTTGTTGGCGATCAACAGGAGTGAGGCCCCGGCCTGACAGCATACCGGCAGCGGCGTCCCCGAGCCTTTGTAGAATGTCCCCGTCGTCGCGCTGATTACGGTTCGGTTGCCGCTCGTATCGACCTGATCGGCGGTGCCGTCCGAATAGAACAGCACGCAAAAGAACGACGCCCCGATGTTGAACCAGAAGAACGAGACGATCGTCTTCCCGTCCGGCGCGGTGAACAGCGGATTGCCGATATCCCATAGCGTCCGGTAACGCCCATTGCCGATCCGCAGCATGTTCTGGACGTAGAAGAGCTCGTTGTCCTCGATGAAGAGGCGGCTGTCGGTCTGGTTCATCGGCCCGAGCGGGCCTCCGCGGAGGCGCAACCCTGGGGGCAAACCGAATTGCCTCGCGACCTGCTGCGCAATACGAGAGTCTTGTGCGCGGCGTGCGGCCTCGGGAGATTGGTTGCCGAGCGCCATTACTGTCCTGACCCTGCGTCAGGCTTTTGCCAAAGCGGCGCGATTTTGCTGGCATCAGCCGGCTTCATGCCCTGCCATTTCGTCTCCCGCTCGTTGGCGAACTTTTCGGCCGCCGTCATGTCCGGGAAACTCGGCCAGGATAAACCGCTTGCCCGCGCGAGAGCGGTCGCCTCATCTTCGTCCTTGGTGACGTAGGCCTTACCGTCTTTGACCCAAAGCGAGGGCAGCACGGTAGGCTTGCCGCCGTTGAAATTCGGATCGCCCGAGACCGTGACGGTCTCTTCGCTCGACCACCCGCCATCCGGGTTCTGGTTCCATTCGCCCGGCGCGAACGGTCGCGGCTGTCCCTGCGGTACTTGCGGGGCGATTGCGGGGTTGAGATTTAGCGTTCCGGGAATAAACCCCGGCCCGGGCATCTGTCGCCCCTCGGTCTGTTGCGCTTGCGGTGAAAGTTGCGCCAAAAGCTGAACCAAACCCGACGGCTGGCGCTGCTGCTGAACGAGATCCGCGACCTGCTTCACCTGCGGGAGCGCCTGTGGAGAATAGTTGTGGAACCAATCCTCCGTGTTACCCGGTGGGATCGCCGCCCCAGGAGGTGTGAGCGCGGGGCCGGTGCGCGGGTCGAGCGAGCGCGGCCAGATCAGGGCGGGCGGGGTCGGCTGACTGGGCGGCGCGTTGGGGTTGACCGTCTGCGGTGCCTCGCCCTCGCCGACATCCTCATTCTGCTGCATGTACTGCTTGACGTTCGGCGGCACCGGGGCGGCCTGGATCTTCGCGTTCCGCCAAGCCAGCCAGCGCATCGACTGTGCCTGCGAAAAACCGCCGTTCGGCAGATCCGGTTGCGGCTCCGGCTGCGCTTGCCCAACGGCGGTCGCTTGCGAACCCGGTTGTCCCGCGCGCAGCGCCGTCAGCAGCGAGAGGAGATCGGCAGCCATCAATCACTCGATTTCGTCCCAGCCTTTTCCAGCAACTCGCCGAGCCGGGTATCGCGTGGCCGCTTGGCGATATCCTTGACGCTCGCCTCGGTCAGCAGAGCATCCAACTGCCACCCCCATTTCTTGTGGCTGTCCATCCGGCCCTGGAGGTAATTCGCCAGACCCGGCTCGTCGGCTCCCGTCGCCGCTTTCTGCGCGGCGTCGAGCGCGGCGATCACCGTCAGGTTGTCCGCAGCCAGCTTTCGCGTCATCACTTGCGCGTCCGGCGGCTTGTCGCCTTCGGCAAACGTGATCCCGGATTGCTCACCGATCTCAGCGGGCGACATCGGCGCATAGGCCCCGAGCGTCCGCACCCGCTCCGCTAGGTCGTCGGTCGCCCATTGTGCGTCGCGGTATATCTGCCCGAAAAAGTCATGAAGCTGGACGAAATTCGGCCCCGTCACGTTCCAATGAAACGACTGAGATTCAACGTAAAACCCCCACGTCGCCGCCAGAGCCTTCCGCAGCGGCTCGACCGGACTGGCGGTTTCCTCCTTCTCCCCGTCGGTTGGCTTCTTCTTTGGCTCAGCCACCGGCGTCCTCCTCGGTCCCTTTCAGGCGCCCCATCATCCCCTCGCGCGCCACAGCAACGCCGGCCTGCAGCGCTGCCTCGCGCTCCAGCGCCAACTGCGCGACCGCCTGCGGCCCGAACCCCACCGTGATGACGTGCTCCAGAAGCGTCGCCAGTTCATGCGTGTTGACGACCGTCGTCGGCTGCGACAGGTCGAGGCCGGTGCGCATGTGCTTTGCCAAGCTCCCCAGGCTTGCGTGCTCGTTGATGTACGGGCGCTGCGGATCCCGGCCAGGCCGGTCGGTCATGCGGGCCTGCTGCTGCCGCGGGGTGCGTGGCGCGATCTGAGGCACCCGAGCGGGGGGATCGCGGCTCAGCATTGCGCGATCCCTGAGACGCCGTATATAAGGATCGGGCTGGGCAGGCGGTGGACACGCCCGACACCAGCCCTGACCGATCGCAACCAACAGGAGAAATTGCGATGGCTGACCCTACTGATACCCCGAAAATCCCCGAAATGGTAGAGCGAGCCGCGCGCCGGCTGTTCGTGCACGGTGCCGGTCTTTTCCTTCTGGACACCCCAACCGAGCCGAAGTGGGAAGACGCCTCTCCGATACGCCAGATGTTTTTCTGCGCCGCCGCAGCCGACATCATCGCCGCCCTGCGCGAGCCAACCGAGGCGATGGTAAAAGCCTGTTTCGATGGATGGCGGGCAGAGCCGGAACCTACCGCGCAGCAACTCTGGCATGTGATGATCGACGCCGCTCTCGGGGAGTGAGCGATGCGCCCGTTTTTCGCTATCGGTGCCGCTATCCATCCTCCATCCCCATCTTGCCGTAGTCGCTCGCGAACCTTGCAACACCAAGGCGATCAGCAAAAGCATCCAGCATGATCATGGCTTGGGCTGGCCTCGAATTCAGGTAGGCCATGCCGGCTGCGTAATATGCTATGGCCGAGGTGAACCCGTCCGGGAGCAACTCCACATCATCGTCCGTGTATAGGGCTTTCGGAACAGCAAACACCTCTAACTCAAGTTCGCATGCGGTGTTCGGCGGAGGCCAAAGAAAAAGAACTTGATTATCCCCGTCTCCCATTGTGCTCCATGCTATACTGTACGCAGAGTTGAGGTTTGCGTATGCGCGCATGTAGCTTTGCATCTCGATCCACGGTAGCCACTGAATCACGGGGCGGTACGATCCCTGTCCCCAATTCACCGCGCAGTCAAAGATATCTGTGACGGCATCGGCTCCATCGTACTGCGCTCGGAGAAACGGATTGATAAAACCACGGAAGGGATACGACTCCACATTCGGGATCGTTTGAAAGAGGTTTGTGCTGCCCGAACCCGGTGCGGCATCGGGGAGGTTGCCGGGGATCGCGGCGCCTGGGATGAAGAAATTAGGTTGGGCTGATGCCCCAAATTGCGACTGGCCGCAAAGCAGGAGCCGGATGCAGCCGGACCGGCGCGCGGCCTGCCGGCGGCCCTGGTTGATGTAGCGGGTGAGTTGCGCCTTGGACGTGAAGATATTGGCGTTATCACGTAGCAGCGCGGCGGCATCTTGCAGGTAGAGCGAAAGGCTATAGGCCATGTCATCCCCCGTTGCAGGAGGTGCCGGCTATTGGCTCGTTAGGCTCCCTCTCGCCCACACTGCGTTCGCTCCGTCAGACCTGCGCGATGATGATCGTGTCCGACAACCCGCCAATCGTGAAGGTGAGCGTCGGGCTGCCGGTGATCAACGTCCCACCGAGGATACCGAAGGAGACCGGCGCCGCCGGATAGGAGCCACCGAAGCCGGCAGCGCCCGTGGCGGTCAATGCACCACCGCCCGTGGTCGGGACAGTCAAAGTCGCGTCGCGGCCAAGGAGGAGCGCGGTCTCCATCGTCGGATTGGTCCACGCCGCTCCGGTCAACAGCGGTGAAATCGGGACGATGCGGGTAAGGCCGGATACCGGGAAACCGGTGCCGCCGCCCGTAACGCCGATGCCGGTCACGGCAAAGTCATAGATGATCGTTCCGGCGCCAGCGGTGCCGCCGCCGCCCGAGATCGTCAGCGACCCCGCGGCGGTGACCGGGCTGCCGTGATCGTAGCAGACGAGGCCGGTCAACTGATTGGCGCCGCCCGTCACCGCAGTTGCGGTCGCGCCCCCACCGGTCAAGTCGCGCGGATCGGGGACGATGTAGACGTTCGGGATGTTGGTGTACCCGGCGCCCTGGTCGGTGAGCGTGATCGAGGTAACGGCACCCGACGTGAGCGTCGCGTAGGCGGTCGCCATGAAGCCAGGCTGTATGGCGGCACCGTTCGCCGCAATGAGGCCCGCGTTCAGCGTGCCGACCGGGAGATCGAAAAACACCAGCGGCGGATAGATATAACCTGAACCACCGTTGGTGACCGCGACGCTCGTCAGAACGCCGCCGACGATGGACCCCCACTTCGACGAACCGGTCGTCGGCACGACGAGTGGTGCCGAGGTGTACCCCGATCCCTTCGCCGTCACGAAAGCCCCGACCGCGCAACCCGACTGGTTGGCCATGCGGTAGTTGTTGCCTTCCGACGTAACGAATATCGGCCCCGGGGGCGTGTTGCCGACCGGGCGCCACGTCTCGGTGATCGGGTCGAACTGCTGGAATTGCGAGAGACCGGTGATCGACGTGACGAGGAAATCCCCGGCAGGGATCGTCCACGTCGCCCCGGCCTGCAACAGGAGCTCGTCGCCGTAACCCGGAACGGCTGCGTTGCTGGGGAAGATCCCCGGACCGCCGAAGATGCGCGGCATGCTGCTCTCCCCCTTACTGGATGGCCGGCGGCGACGGCGTGTTCGGCCATGCCGCGCCGGTGATGCCCGTCAGATGCGCTCCGGACGACGGCTTCGCGCAAATGAGATCGAGCGCGGTGATCAACACCCCGATCGAGGCGATCTGCCCCTGCGGGATCGCGCTCTCGAACCCGGAGAAAACGAACGGCGCATACTCCGACAGGTACATCGAGAGATAGCGCGAATTGATGAAGTAGGCCTCGCCCCTCGGGCAGAACGGATCGGCGAAGACCGGCGTGTCGAGCACCCGGATCGCCCGGAAACCCGCATTCGCCACGTCGTCACGGCCCCACCGCGAATTCGCCGTGTTGTAGTACTGATCGTGGGCCATGAAG